>Ga0265299_10004039_pt1 | contig 14039 bp, 10 predicted proteins | sample AusTroGonzalo_MG_4_FD_193485 | JGI IMG/M metagenome (GOLD analysis project Ga0265299, IMG submission 193485) | Bovine rumen microbial communities from tropical cattle in Woodstock, Queensland, Australia - Gonzalo_02 | ecosystem: Host-associated > Mammals > Digestive system > Stomach > Rumen ...
ACGAAGCGGTCAAAACACTGAGTGAAATAGGTGATGAACCGGATCCTGCAGATTACGGCATTTGGGTTCCCGGAATCCCGGTTTTAATAGAGAGAGGACTTGACGCGATTAACACGGCCGACTGGCTCAAAGGACTGATTCTTAACGGAATAGTGGCCGGTGTCGGAGCAGTGCTTGGATTTGTTCCTCAGATGCTAGTTTTGTTCCTGCTACTTGCTTTCCTTGAAGCATGCGGATATATGGCGAGAATCGCATTCGTACTTGACCGTGTGTTCAGAAAATTCGGTCTTTCAGGTAAATCCTTTATCCCAATGCTAATAGGTGTAGGATGCGGAGTACCGGGCATCATGGCAAGCCGAACTATTGAAAATGAACGAGACCGCCGTATGACGATTATGACCACGACATTCATTCCTTGCGGAGCCAAAATTCCGTTTATAGGGATGATAGCAGGTGCAATATTCGGACGTTCTCCTCTCGTTGCAACATCGGCATACTTCATTGGTATGGCAGCAATTGTAATCTCGGGCATTATGCTCAAGAAGACAAAAATGTTTGCAGGCAATCCTGCTCCGTTTGTAATGGAATTACCTGCTTACCACTGGCCTACAGTCAAGAACGTTCTCAGATCAATGTGGGAACGCGGATGGTCATTCATCAAGAAAGCCGGAACAATTATTCTTCTTTCAACGATAGTAATCTGGTTTACAAGTTACTTCGGATTTACGGATGAAGGATTCCGTATGCTTTCAGAAGAAGAACTTGAACTGTCAATACTCGCCAAGATAGGAAGCTTCATCGCATGGATTTTCGCTCCTCTCGGATGGGGCACATGGCAGGCGGCAGTCGCATCTATTACTGGACTCGTTGCAAAAGAGAACATTGTCGGAACAATGGGAATTCTCTACGGTGCCGGCGAACTTACTGCATGGCAGGCTCTTTCACAGGCATTTACAGGAGTTACAGCATACTCGTTCTTGGTATTCAACCTCCTCTGTGCTCCGTGCTTTGCAGCTATAGGCGCAATCAAGCGTGAAATGAACAATGCAAAATGGACATTGTTTGCAATTGCATACCAGTGCGGATTTGCATATGCGATATCTTTGATGATTAACCAGTTCGGAGGAATATTCACGGGCAACATCAGCGTAGTCGGACTCATATTTGCTGTTGCAGTACTCGGTCTGATTGTATACATGCTGTTCTTCAAAAAATACAAAGAAGCAGACAAACTTACAAAGGTTTCTTAACGAAAAGAGAGTGACACTATGTTAACATGGATACTTAATAATCTTGGCACGATAATCATTACCATGGTATTGATTGCGGTTGTTGTTTTGATTGTCTTCTACCTGAAAAAGGGAAAGAAGAGCGGCAAATCCTCATGCTGCGGGAACTGCGCGCACTGTTCCATGTGCAAATCGTGCCACCAGAAATGAAATATAAGGCATAAATGAAATACGGACTGCATCGAAAAAACAATGCGGTCCGTATTTTGCTCATCAAATAAGATTAGATAATGGATGTCTGTTCAAGCCTTGAAACGCTGAAGGAAAATCCTGCGGTTTCAGTTACCGGTACTGAGAACAGTTTTGTTGCTGCTTCGGAATTTGCCCCGGCTTTGTCTAGAATAGACTTCATTATTCCAACTTTGCTGTCCTTGTCGGTTACAATAATGACCAATTCTTTGTCGTCGGCAATTGTCATTCCGAAAAATTTGCCTTTTTCTTCGGGTTTTGTTCCTTTGGCATGGATAATCGTGCCGCCGCCGGCACCGCCTGCTCTTGCAGCATCCATAACAACATTAGAATAACCTGATTCTGTAATACACATAATCATCTCGTAATCGGAAGTGTTCATATCATTTTCCTCCTTATCGGTAAGATTGCCGTCTGTAAATGTTTTGATTGTTGAAGAACTAATAGTGTCCACTGGAATCGTACACGCGATTCCTTTGTCGGGGAGATACATCATCATTTCTTTGTTCATTTTTTTAAGAACGGATGATGCCTGCTCTGAAGGCAGAATTGTAAGGAAAAGCACTTTTTCCGTCTGGACAAGTCCGAATGTATCGAGCAGTTCTTTTCTGGTGGAACCTGTACATGGATTGCTTAACAAATAGGAGATTCCGTTGTCTGAAAAGAAGGATGTGAAATCATTGCTGTCGGACTTTTTCGTTATACATAAAAACAGTTGTAAGTCTTTCATGTCTTTCACCTCACATAACGAGTGTTTCGGGTTCAACCTGCTCAGTGTTTTCTGCTTGAGCTGTTTCCTCGGCAACGTGTGCCTTTGATGATTTAATCTTGAATATCAGACCGAGAATCTGTATTGTCAGGAGAGGTGCTCCTGCAACCAGGGCAATCAGTCCGAATGCGTCTGTTATAACGTTATTGCCAATTGTTTCGCAGGCTCCTGATGCAAGCGGAAGCAGGAATGCTGCCGTCATAGGACCTGATGCAACACCGCCCGAGTCGAATGCAATTGATGTGAATATCTTCGGGGAAATGAATGTCAGAACGAGCGCTATGACATAAATGGGGATTATAAACCAGAATATTGATATTCCTGTCAAAACCCTTATCATAGCCATTCCGACTGCTGCGGATACACCAATTTCAAGGGACAGAAGAATGTTGTTTCTCGAAATTGTTCCCGATGTAATGTTTTCAACCTGAACGGATAAAACATGTACAGCAGGCTCAGCTCTTACAATAAAGAAACCGGTAAGCATACCTATCGGCACTATAATCCAGTTGTAAGAAAGCGTTCCGAGCTGTGTTCCTATGTAATATCCTACAGGCATAAATCCTGCGTTGGCACCGGTAAGGAATAACACAAGACCAATATATGTGTATAGTGCTCCTGCCATTATTTTGTTTATTGACTTTTTCTGAACCTTGCTGATAATAAACTGGTAAATGAGGAAGAAAATCAGGATCGGAAGGAGTGCTATTGCGACTTCCAAGAAATACTCAGGGAATTCTTTAAGTATTGAAACAATCAGTTCCTGCGAATTGTCAATCTTGGGCATGGCATAAGGAAGATAAACCGCATTCGCTTTCGTGACAATGCTCAATATCATAACCGTAAGAATAGGACCAATTGAGCAGAGAGCAACAAGACCGAAGCTGTCTTCTTCAGCTGCCTTGTCTGAACGAATTGATGCCACACCTACGCCGAGAGCCATAATAAACGGAACGGTCATAGGTCCCGTTGTCACGCCGCCCGCATCAAAAGCTGCCGGAATGAACTCGGCAGGAGCAAAAATAGCAAGAATAAATATTATGGCATAACCGGCCAGAAGTATATACGAGAGCCTTATTTTGAAGACAATTCTCAGCATTGCGATAACAAGGAAAAATCCGACTCCGATTCCAACAGAAGAAATCAGGAGTGTCTTGTTGATGCTTCCTTCCAGCTGCTGAGCCAGTACCTGAAGGTCGGGCTCGGAAATTGTTACAAGAGTTCCTACCAGTAATGAAACGAGGATAATAAGCCAGAGTTTTCTTTTCTTGACTACAGTCGAACCTATATGTTGACCCATCGGAGACATTGAAATGTCAGCACCGAGAGTGAAGAATCCCATTCCGAGAATCAAAAGGACCGTTCCGGTGAGATATGCAAGCAATAGTCCGCTGTCAACCGGAACTACAATGAATGTCAGAAGCAAGACTATGACGGAAATCGGAAGAACGGAAGAAAGTGATTCTTTTATCTTTTCAATTAGCACTTCGCCAGTTGTCATAAGCACCAGTTTCTTGACCATTGTCTCACCCCCAATCCATCGGTTTCTAAAATAATGATAACATATTCGGCATCCAAACAAAAGCACAAATATGTTTTTGTGCATAATGACACCTAAATTTATATTTAGACAAATATTTTAGATTTTTTTAACATTGATTTCCATCCGTACGAAAATATATAATATGAATATACTAGACGAGAGAGGAGCGCATAATCTGTTTGTGTGCTCCAACTTTATTTTCAAGGGGGAAGACCATGAGAAAAGTCGCAGTAATAATGGGTAGTGACAGCGATGCTGAGGTAGTTAAAAAGGCTACTGCAGTACTCAAAGAGTTCGATGTTCCATACGAAGCACATATCTATTCTGCACACAGAACACCACAAGAAGCTGCGGATTTCTCTAAGAATGCGGAGAAGAACGGTTTCGGGGTAATTATATGTGCTGCCGGAATGGCTGCACATCTTGCAGGGGCAATTGCTGCGAATACCACTTTGCCTGTCATCGGGATACCGATAGCTTCAGGCGGACTCGGCGGACTTGATGCACTTCTGTCCACTGTCCAGATGCCCACAGGTATACCTGTAGCAACCATGGCAGTAAACGGTGCAGCAAATGCCGCAATACTCAGCATAGAAATCCTTTCACTTGAAGATGAAACACTCAGAAAAAAACTCTCTGATTACAGAGCAGCAGGTGCTGAAAAAGTTAAAGAAAAAGACAAAGCACTCAGCATATAATCGGAGGTCAACATGAGAAGAAGCGCTATTCAGATCGGAATATCTGTAACCGGACAGAACAATAACTGCCCGGCTGTCATTAGCGCAACCATAACCATAAGAATATAATACCCGGGAATATCCATATTCTCGGGATTTTTTGTAGGAGGAAAAAATGGGAGGCTTATTTGGTGCAGTTTCAAAGAGAGATGTCGTGAATGATGTATTTTTCGGAACGGATTACCATTCACATCTTGGAACACACAGAGGAGGAATGGCTAGCTGGAACGAAGAGGATGGATTTGAAAGGGATATCCATAACATAGAGACATCTCCGTTCAGAACAAAATTTGCCAACATACTCAATGAGATGAGGGGCAAGTCATGCATAGGATGCATAAGTGACTCTGAACCTCAGCCTGTAATCGTCAAATCCAAAATTGGAACATTTGCATGCATTACAGTCGGATATGTCTACAACTCTGAAGAGCTTATAACCAAGTATCTCAATGAAACAAAGGGACATTTCGATACCCTCAGCGGAAGCAAAGTAAATGAAACTGAACTAGTGGCAGCCATGATCTGCGAAAAAGAAGACTTTGTTTCAGGTATTAAATATGTCCACGATACCATTAAAGGTTCATGTACGATCCTTATTCTGACCGAAGGCGGTGCACTCATTGCCGCAAGAGATAAATTCGGAAGACTTCCTCTCAACATCGGAGTTGATGCAGACGGACACTGCGTATCACTTGAATCTTTTGCCATGACAAAACTTGGTTATGAAATGGAAAGAGAACTCGGACCCGGTGAAATATGCAGAATAACAAGCGATGAAGTTGTTGTTCTGGCTAAGCCCGGGAATAAGAAAAAAGTATGTTCGTTTATGTGGACATATTACGGATATCCGACTGCGGAATATGAAGGAGTCAATGTTGAAATCTCCAGAAACCGTGGCGGCGAAATAATGGCGGAACGCGACGGAAATATCGGTGTGGATACAATTTCTGGTGTACCGGATTCAGGACTTGCATATGCCATAGGTTACTCCAACAAATCCAAAATACCTTATGCCAGACCATTTATCAAATACACTCCCACATGGCCGAGATCATTCATGCCCGCAACCAAGAAGGACAGCGACAGAATAGCAAGAATGAAACAGATTCCTGTTACTGAACTCATTAAGGGAAGAAAACTGCTCTTCATTGATGACAGTATCGTCCGCGGAACCCAGCTCAGAGAAACAGTAGACTTTCTTTACTCAAACGGAGCAAAGGAAGTTCACATGAGAGCAGCCTGCCCGCCTGTCATGTTTGCATGCAAATATCTGCAGTTCACAAGATCTACACCGAATAACGAACTCCTCGCGAGAAAGGTTATATACGAACTCGAAGGCGAAGAGGGAGAAAAACATCTTGAAGAATATGCAAACCCGGATACAGAGAGAGGCAAAAAACTCAGAACAACAATTGCTCAAAAGTTCCACTTCTCATCTCTTGAGTATCAGACACTCGACGGAGTAAAGAAATCTATTGGAATCAATCCCTGTGATTTGTGCACATACTGCTGGGACGGAAAGGAAGATTAATCATGGCTAAAGAGATATCAAAGTCCGAGAGCTACGCAGCTGCCGGTGTGGATATAACTGCGGGATACAAAGCTGTCGAACTGATGAAAAAACACATTGCTAGAACCATGACAAGCGAAGTGTGTTCCGGAATAGGCGGATTCGGCGGTCTTTATGCACCTAATCTTGCCGGAATGAAAGAACCGGTTCTCGTATCGGGAACAGACGGTGTCGGAACAAAACTAAAAATCGCTTTTGAAATGGATAAGCATGACACTGTCGGAATAGACTGCGTCGCAATGTGCGTAAACGACGTTATCTGCTGCGGTGCCAGACCTATGTTCTTCCTCGACTACATAGCATGCGGAAAGAACGTTCCTGAAAAGATTGCACAAATAGTAAGCGGAGTTGCTGAAGGCTGCGTTCAGTCCGGAAGCGCTCTAATCGGTGGCGAAACAGCCGAAATGCCTGGATTTTATCCTGTAAACGAATATGACCTCGCCGGATTCTCCGTCGGTATAGTCGACAAGGAAAAAGTCATAGACAACGCAAGAATGGAAAAGGGAGATGTTGTAATAGCTCTTCCTTCATCAGGTGTTCATTCAAACGGTTTTTCACTTGTCAGAAAAGTGTTCGGAATAGGAACAAACAGAATAGATAAACCTGTAAGCGAACTCGGCGGCAAAACACTCGGGGAAGTGCTTTTGACTCCGACAAAGATATATGTAAAACCAGTCCTTGCTCTGCTTGACAAAGTTGACATCAAGGGAATATCCCACATAACAGGCGGAGGTTTTTACGAGAACATCCCGAGATCAGTCCCGGACGGTCTCTGCGCAAAGATAGAAAAGAAAGCAGTTGAAGTGCTCCCAATATTCAATCTCATCCAGAAAGAGGGCAAGATTGATGAAAGAGATATGTTCAACACATTCAATATGGGTGTCGGAATGGACGTCATAGTCAAAAAAGAAGATGCCGGAAAAGCACTTGAAATTCTCAAGGCTAACGGTGAAAACGCATACATAATCGGAGAGATATCAGAATCCGAAGACAAGGTACAGATATGCTGAAAGTTAAAATTGCAGTTTTTGTTTCCGGAGGCGGAACAAATCTACAGGCTTTGATAGATGCCCAGAAATCAGGCGTAATCAAAAGCGGAGAAATAGAACTGGTAGTCTCATCCAATCCTGATGCATATGCACTCACCAGAGCTGAAAAAGCAGGCATAAAGACGGTTGTCTGCTCAAGAAAAGAACTCGGAGACTCTTTTGAAAAAGAGATTGAAAAGGCGCTAGTTGAAAACGGAATAGAACTCATTGTTCTTGCAGGTTTTATGTCTATTCTTTCTCAGGATTTCACAAAAAAATATGAGAACAGGATTATTAATGTTCATCCTGCCCTGATTCCGTCGTTCTGCGGAAAAGGATATTACGGACTTAAAGTTCACGAGGCTGCTCTCAGTTACGGAGTGAAAGTAACAGGTGCCACTGTTCATTACGTCAATGAAGTACCGGACGGAGGAAAAATTATCCTTCAGAAAGCTGTTGAAGTCAAAGAGGGAGACACTCCTGAAATTCTTCAGAGAAGAGTAATGGAAGAAGCTGAGTGGAAGATTCTGCCCGAGGCGACAGAACTTGTCTGCGAAAAATTATTGTCTGAAAGGAAATGAGTTATGGATTGTTATGAAATCAAGACTTTTGACTCGAGAGTCAAAGGCAACTCATATGTTGGCAGAGGAATTGTAGTCGGAACATCACCGAGTGGAAAATATGCCGTTTTTGCTTACTTCATTATGGGAAGAAGCACTAACAGCAGAAACAGGGTATTCGTTAAAGAAGGAAAGAATATTACAATTTATCCTTTTGATCCTTCAAAGGTAGACGACCCGTCTCTTATCATTTATTCGCCTATAAGGGAAATAGGAAACAGTGTCATCGTCACAAACGGAGATCAGACAGATACAATCTATGACTTCATCAAAGAAGGAAAGACATTTGAAGAGGCTCTCGACACAAGAACATTTGAACCCGATGAGCCCAACTTCACGCCGAGAATCAGCGCAATACTGAATTTCGGTGAAAAGTTTACATACAAGATGAACATACTGAAGAGCATAGACAAAGACGGTACCGATTGTCAGAGATTCACATACTCATACCCTTCAGTCAAAGGACTGGGACACTTCATTCACACATACCAGGGGGACGGAAAGCCGCTTCCCACATTCTTCGGCGAATGTGAACGAGTTGAGATACCTGAAGACATTGACGAGTTCACAAAAACAATATGGAACTCGCTGGATGAAGACAATAAGATATCTCTTTGCGTGAGATATATCTCGCTGGAAGACAGAACCGAAAGAGAAATTATTATCAACAAAAATCAGGAGGCGTAACGTGAAAGAATTTGAACTGAAATACGGATGCAACCCTAACCAGAAGCCATCTAGAATATATATGGCAGACGGAAGCGAACTACCTGTTGAAATATTGAACGGAAGACCGGGATACATCAACTTTTTAGATGCATTCAACAGCTGGCAGCTCGTAAAGGAACTGAAAGAAGCAACTGGAAAAGAATGCGCCACCTCATTTAAACACGTAAGTCCGACATCGGCAGCCATCGGAAAACTGCTGAGTGCGGATTTGAAAAAGGCTTGCTTTGTTGACGATATAGAAGGCCTGGATGACTCGCCTCTGGCTTGTGCCTATGCAAGGGCAAGAGGAACCGACAGAATGTCTTCTTACGGTGACTGGATTGCACTCTCAGGCGAATGCGATGAGACAACAGCAAAACTGATCCAGAGAGAAGTATCCGACGGAGTTATAGCGCCGAGCTACTCATCGGCTGCTCTTGAAATACTCAAAACAAAGAGAAAAGGCACATATAACGTAGTAAAGATTGACCCGTCATACGTACCCGAGACCCAGGAGAAAAAACAGGTTTTCGGTGTTACATTTGAACAGGGCAGAAACAATATAAAGATAGACAAGTCACTTCTTGAAAACATCGTGACAGAAAACAAGGTGCTCACACCTGATGCGGTTAATGACCTCATCATCTCCCTGATTACACTTAAGTACACACAGTCAAATTCAGTATGTTATGCATTTGACGGTCAGGCAATCGGTGTCGGTGCGGGTCAGCAGTCAAGAATTCACTGTACTAGACTAGCTGGAAGCAAAGCTGACACATGGAATCTCAGAAGAAGTCCTAAGGTTATGGCTCTTCCGTTCCTCGATGAAATGAAGAGAGCTGAAAGAGACAACGTAATCGACGGATACATTAACGGAAACGAAGAAGATGTCTGTGCAGACGGAATCTGGCAGAAATACTTCAAAAAACAGCCCGAAAGACTTACTGAAAAAGATAAAGAAGAATACCTTTCATCACTGTCCGGTATTTCTCTCGGATCAGATGCTTTCTTCCCGTTTGACGACAACATTAAGAGAGCAAAAAAGAGCGGTGTATCATTCATCGCAGAACCAGGCGGCTCCATAAGAGACGACGTTGTAATTGAAAGAGCAAATGAATACGGCATGGTAATGGCATTTACCGGAACAAGATTATTCCATCATTAATAGTTTAGGTACCCGGAGAAGAAAATGAAGATAATGGTAATAGGCGGAGGCGGACGCGAACACGCAATCATAAAAAAGATAAGACAGGGAAAAGGCGAACATGAGATATTCTGTCTTCCCGGAAATGCAGGCATGACAGGAGAGGCCATACGCGTTAACATCAAGGCAAAAGAGATAGGAAAAATAGTGGATTTTGCCAAGGAAAACAAAATTGAGTACGCAATAGTTGCTCAGGATGATCCGCTTGCCCTCGGATGTGTTGACAGACTGAACGAGATAGGTGTTCCATGTTTCGGACCTACAAAAAAAGCAGCTGAAATAGAATCAAGCAAAGTATTCGCAAAAGGTCTCATGAAGAAATACGGGATTCCGACAGCAGAATATGAAGTCTTTGACAATTCCAAAAAGGCAATGAAATATGTCAAGAGCGCAAAATATCCTCTGGTCATAAAAGCTGATGGTCTTGCACTCGGAAAAGGCGTAACAATTGCTCAAAATGAAAAAGAAGCAGTTGATGCCTTGGAGTCTATTATGGAGACAAAGGTCTTCGGTGATTCGGGAAACAAAGTTGTTATCGAAGAGTTCATGGAAGGCCCTGAAGTATCCGTTCTGTCTTTCTGTGACGGCAAGACAATTGTCCCGATGGTTTCTTCAATGGACCACAAGAGAGCAAAAGACGGAGACAAAGGCCCGAATACGGGCGGGATGGGAACAATAGCCCCCAATCCTTTCTATACTCCTGAAGTACAGAAAGAGTGCGAAGAAAAGATTATTAAGCCTACAGTCGAAGCAATGATCAAAGAGGGAAGACCCTTCAAGGGATGTCTCTACTTTGGTCTCATGATAACAAAGGACGGCCCGAAAGTTGTTGAATACAACTGCAGATTCGGAGATCCTGAAACACAGGTTGTCCTTCCTCTTCTTGAAAGCGATCTGCTTGACATAATGATAGCGACAACAAACGGCACGCTTGACAAAACAGAAGTTAAATTCTCAGACAAGAGTGCATGCTGCGTAATTATGGCATCAGGCGGTTATCCGCTTAAATATGACAAAGGATATTCGATATTTGTCCCGCACGACGTACTTGACAACGTGTATTTTGCAGGTGTAGATGCACTTAACGGAATGCTTTTGACAAATGGAGGCAGAGTCCTCGGAGTTACAGCAGTAGCAGACGATTTGAAATCAGCCATTACGAAATCTTACGAGATTGCAAATAGAATTTCTTTCAGAAAGTCTTACATGAGAACAGATATAGGAGCAAGAGCGCTCAGCGCACTTAAATAACCATGATACACAGAATATTTGTTGAGAAAAGACGCGAGCTCGCAACTGAAGCAGCTGCTCTGACTTCGGATCTTCGTTCTTTTCTGGGAATTGACGGAATTGAATATTCGAGGATTATAAACAGATACGACGTTGAAAACATTTCAAAAGAAGTGTTTGATGAGGCCGTTAAAACTGTATTCTCCGAACCACAGTGCGACGTCTCTTCTGAAACTGTTGACCTTGGCAATTCCAAATATTTCGCAGTTGAATATCTGCCAGGACAGTTTGATGCAAGAGCCGATTCAGCTGAGCAGTGCGTCCAGATTATGTCTATGGGTGAAAGACCTGTAATCAGGTCTGCCAAGATATATGCCTTCTACGGGGATATCAGCGACGAGCAGATGGCTGCAATAAAGAAATATTTGATTAACCCGGTCGAATCAAGAGAAGCATCAATGGAACTTCCGGATACTCTCATTGTAGATTATCCTTATCCGGAAGATGTTAAAGTGCTTGAAGGATTCAGAAAACTCGAATGCGAAGGAATATCTTCGTTTATAAAACAGTACGGACTAGCTATGGATGAAGCAGATCTGAAGTTCTGCGTTGAATATTTCAAAAGTGAACACAGAGACCCCACAATGACCGAAATAAGGATGATAGATACTTACTGGTCAGACCACTGCAGACATACAACATTCGGAACCATAATAGACGATATTACTTTCGAAGACGAAAAGGTCAAAAAGGCTTACGAGAGATATCTCAGCATCCGCAAAGAACTCAACAGAACTAAGCCCATATGTCTAATGGACATGGGCACAATCGGTGCTAAATACCTCAAAAAGCAGGGCAAACTGAACAAACTCGACGAGAGTGAAGAAATAAATGCGTGCACTGTAAAAACAGAAGTTGAAATTGACGGCAAAAAAGAGCCTTGGCTCCTGCTTTTCAAAAACGAGACACATAACCATCCGACGGAAATAGAGCCTTTCGGTGGTGCAGCCACATGTATAGGCGGTGCCATCAGAGACCCGCTCTCAGGAAGAGCATATGTCTACGGCGCAATGAGACTTACAGGTGCAGCAGATCCGTTAAAGCCTATCTCAGAGACCATAAAAGGAAAACTTCCGCAGAAGAAGATTGTTACGACAGCTTCTGCAGGCTATTCTTCATATGGTAACCAGATTGGTCTTGCTACAGGTATAGTAGATGAGATTTATGACCCGGGATATGTTGCAAAACATATGGAAGTTGGCGCAGTAATTGCAGCTGCTCCAGAAAAGAATGTAAAGAGGGAAAGACCCGAAAACGGGGATATAGTAATACTCATAGGCGGAAGAACCGGACGTGACGGATGCGGCGGCGCAACAGGAAGCTCCAAATCCCACAATCTCAGCTCGCTTTCAACCTGCGGAGCAGAAGTTCAAAAAGGAAATGCTCCCGAAGAGAGAAAACTCCAGAGATTCTTCAGAAACCCCGATGCGTCAGTTCTCATCAAGAGATGTAACGACTTCGGTGCAGGCGGTGTTTCCGTTGCTGTTGGTGAACTTGCAGACGGACTAGACATAGAACTGGACAAAGTTCCGAAAAAATATGCAGGTCTTGACGGTACAGAACTCGCCATAAGCGAATCTCAGGAACGTATGGCAGTCGTTGTCGAAGAAAAGAGTGTAGACAAGTTCCTCAAACTCGCGTCCGAAGAGAACATCGAAGCAACAGTTATTGCAAGAGTTACTGACACAAACAGACTGGTAATGAACTGGAGAGGAAAAACAATAGTAGATATCTCCAGAGACTTTTTGAATTCAAATGGTGCGGAAAAGCATATATGCATCAAAACTCAGAAATCTGAAAAAGCAGCAAACACTGCGACTGGAGATTTTGCTAAAGACATAAAATCATTGGCTGCAGACATCAATATCTGTTCCAAGAGAGGCTTAGCCGAGAGATTTGACTCAACAATCGGAGCTGGAACTGTTGTTATGCCCTTCGGTGGAAAATATCAGCTGACACCATCCCAGACAATGGTTCAGAAACTTCCCGTAATGCACGGAGAAACAAATGACTGTTCACTCATGTCATGGGGGTTTGATGTCAAACTTAGTGAAAAAGATCCGTTCAGCGGAGCATATATTGCGGTTGTTGAGTCGCTCAGCAAACTTGTTGCATCAGGCGCAGAATACAAAGACATTTATCTGTCCTTCCAGGAATATTTCAAAAAGCCAGGAAATGAAGGCGAGAGATGGGGACAGCCTCTTGAGGCAGTTCTCGGTGCCCTCATGGCCCAGGTAGATTTTGAGGTTGCTGCAATAGGCGGTAAAGACTCGATGAGCGGAAGCTTTGAAGACATAAATGTTCCGCCAACACTTATTTCGTTTGCCGTAACTCAGTCCAAGACAGATAATGTCATCACTAATGAGTTTAAAAACAGCGGTAATTACCTGTATCTCTTCAAACCTGAAGTAACAGAAATAGGCCTTCCGAAATCTGACAGCCTCATATCCATTTATGGTGAGGTAAACAAACTGTTCAAAAATAAAAAAGCCTTATCCGGTTACGCTGTAATAAGAGGCGGCATTGCTGAAGCAGTCATGAAAATGTCTTTCGGAAATGGAATAGGCTTTGCTTTTGAAAAAGAATTAAAGGAAGAAGAGCTGTTCGAATCAGGTTACGGAGCTATACTTGTTGAGACAAAATGTGAAATCGAAGGTGCAACCCTTGTCGGAAGAACAACTGATGATGGAACAATTAAATATGATGAGTCATCAGTAAGCCTAAAAGAATTGTGCGGAGAATGGGAAGACAAACTTGAACCCGTATACGCATGTAATCTCAAAAACGATTTGGACAAGCCTGAAACAGTCACATCATACAATAAATCTGTCTCAGCGCCTATGGTCAAAAAGTCAGTACCGAAAGTTGCTATACCTGCTTTCCCTGGAACAAACTGCGAATATGACACGGCAAGAGCATTCGAAAGAGCGGGCGCAGAACCTATTATTTACGTAGTTAAGAATCTCACAGCAGACAACATTAAGAAATCCGCAGAAGAATTTTCAAACATTGTCAGAGATTCACAGGTTATATTCATTCCGGGAGGCTTCTCCGGAGGAGATGAGCCTGATGGTTCAGGCAAGTTCATCTGT
>Ga0265299_10004041_pt1 | contig 14035 bp, 26 predicted proteins | sample AusTroGonzalo_MG_4_FD_193485 | JGI IMG/M metagenome (GOLD analysis project Ga0265299, IMG submission 193485) | Bovine rumen microbial communities from tropical cattle in Woodstock, Queensland, Australia - Gonzalo_02 | ecosystem: Host-associated > Mammals > Digestive system > Stomach > Rumen ...
CACCGAGCTTTAAGTCATCATCTTTGAAATCGATTGGCATACTTGCTGCTTCGAAACATTCTTTGTTGAGTTCGATTTCTTCTTTAGTCATTGATACTCTCTCTGTTGCTTGTTTTTTAGCTTCTTGTTTAATTGCGCTAATAGTTTCTTCTTTGTTCATAAAAATATTCTTCCCTTCTATCGCTTAATTATATCATACACCCTTTTTTGCGAAACACAATTTGCTTTTAGTATATCAAACCAAGCTATGTTTTCGATATTTTGATACCAGAACCTACAACCATAAGTGTATGCATCGCAGTCATCGTTAGGCACTATTGGATCGTATCCATCTTGTTTTTCGTTCCAAATAAGCATTGATAGTTGCTCGGCTAAATAGTTGACTTTGCGAGGTTGGAATTCGTTTTTGACATAGTTATAATGTCCGCCATAATCGATGATATACTCATTATCTCCGCAAATGGCACTCTGTACAGTTGCAACCATCTCGGTAATAGTTCCCTTTTTGATAGCTGCAACATCGCAACGATCTCCCCAAAAGAATTGACACTCTTTAACTAAGTCTGGTGCAGCACTATCGATTCTTACAAATATAGGCAACACGGTTATATTGACTCCTCGCTCTTGAGCCATCATTATCTCCTGTCGAGTTCCTAAGTGGAATTCTGCACAAATATTGTCAAGCCATTTGTTTGCAAAATCTCTTACAAGTTGATGATAGCCGAATGAGCCATCGGTTTTAGGATCGTGATGGAATAAGCTGCCCTGCACTGTTTGTCCATTGCTCAATACTATCTTAGGAACGAATGATGTGGAGTCATTATTAACCGCACCATCTCCACCTATAATGCACAATACTGGCTTTATATCACTGTTAGCTATTAAATAATCATACTCTTGCTTAGTAATAACATGTCTGTCTTTTCTAAACATAGGATAGACTGCACCAAATCCACCAGTAGGCTTGCCTTCGTACATATAATCATGAAATTGTCTATTCTCATAATACATTTTACGAATTTCTTTAATATCTCTGTCGCTTAAAAATGGAAGTACATCTTTGTAAGTACTATGAATAACACAATAGTCTTTGTCTTTTTTCTTTTCTTCGCACCAGACATTAATCCAATGCAACTCTTGAGCAGGTGGGTTAAATACAATTACTACAACTGTATCTTCTCCAAATCTTCTTCTTAATGTAGCCATAGTTTGCTCTAAGTGTTCTCTTGACCTAAGTTCTTGAGTTTCTTCTAAGATGACTAAACCGACTTTATGCAATGGTTTAAAACCCTTAGTACGCTCTGTTGAGCCACCAATACCCATGAAATAGATAGTAGCTGAATTAGCTTTGCGAACAATTCTATAAGGACTCTTGCGAAATACAAATTGATCTTCAAATGCAGGGATGGACTCAATAACTTCGCAAGTCTCGTTAAAAACAGAGTCTCCTATGCTGCCATACGATGCTCTTGCTATAACAATATCTTCATTTGGTTTAGTTGCAGTAATCACACCTGCCAATATTTCAGTAGTCTTACTTTTGCCACTAGCTCTGCCGCCTGGTAGAATAAAGTTCAAATAATCGCTATTGAATAGTGGTAGGAACTTTTCTGCTATTTGAATTTTAGGCATCTTGTGATTTTCCCTTACCTGCTAAAATTTCTTCATCGATTTTTTTAATTCTATTTTCTTGTTCTGGAGTATCTGCACGCACTATCTCAATCTGCAATGGTTCAGTATCTTTAACTACTTCTTGTTGTTTTAATGCTTCGATTTCTAAACGCTTTAATTTGAATGCAGCGAATTTTTGCAACATATCGAACTTTTGGCTCATTAAGAAAACTTTGGATGTTTCTTGAACTGACAAACATTTCATCATTTCTTGTTCGATTTCATCCAATGTAAGTGTCTTAGGAATGCTAACCTCTGCTGGCTGCACTCTCTCAACATCTACTAATGATGGTGTTTCTTTTTTACCTTCCATAATTTTCTTTTCTATTTGTTGCAAATTCTACCCTATTTTTAGACAGTGTATAACCTTTTTACACCTAAGATATGTAATATCTTAGATTTATGCGATACCCTCATCGACCTGGCTTTACACATCTCATACTATAATTATACATTGTTTTCGTTTAACAAGTATTTTTGCTAATTTTTAGCTGCTCTTACGCACATTTGCATACACGCTTAATATTACTCTCTATCTACGAATATATATTTATTCTATAACTTCCCAGTCATTAGCTAGGGTGTTTGTAACAGTGTTTGTTATATCTCCCTCTTTCAACTCGTTACCATATCTATCGTGGATGATAACTTTGCTTTCGTGATTCATAAACCACCAACCAATAAAGCATGGTCTTGATATTTTCTTCCCCTCTACCATTCGCATATATGCTTCTCTAAATGATAATCCTGATTCAAAAACTTTTTTATCGAAGTGAATAGTTGGTTCAGTTTGTTTTGTTAGCCATTGGCTGACTGATAAAAATTTTAGTCTTTCCCATTTTCTTTTTCTCCTTTCGGTTTTCGACCTCTTTTTTTCTTATCTCGTTGTGGTTTAGTATCGTAGTGTATAGTTCCATTCTGAAACTTTTCCATTTCTTGCAGCAAAAAAGTAATAACCTCTAAGTCATTGTTAAAATATTGAGACCATACTGGCGATCTACCTAAGAATATAATTAGTTTTCTAACTACAACTATATCATTTAATGAAGTGCTAAATTTATATTCATAGCACATTTTATATTCGTATTTTTGTTCTAAACTAACTATGTTTAGAGCTTGTAATACTGCCCTGACTGTTTTTTTGTTGTTTTGCATAGTTTCTTCCCATAAACATAATATACCACTTTTAAAGCAAAAAGAAAAGTAGGTGTTGATTAAGGAGTTATAAAATGGAACACACACCTACTAGACTCAAATTGGAGGCGATTAAATACGCAATTACAAATGCTGTTGTCTAATCACTACTATTAGATTATCAAACTAAAAATAAAAATGCAACTAGAATTCAGCCAGTTAGGGAAGAAACCAACATTATCTAATTGCAATTACATATTATCACTAGTATATATTTTAGACAACTAAGTATTAATTAGAGCATCATTAAAAAAATGTTACAAATGTGTTGCATTTATGTTGCAAAGGTGTTAAATTAAAAATGCTTAAAGGAGGTGTATATAAATGGCATTTGGCGATAATCTTAAAAAGATTCGTGAAGAACAATCCTATGAAACCGCAGAAATAGCGAAATACTTAGGTGTTCGTAGGGAAACAGTCTGGCGTTGGGAAGAAAATAAATCAAAGCCTAGAGCTAGACAAATTAGAATGCTTGCAAAACTTTTTAAAGTTGATGTTGAGCGTTTAACAAGTTAGGTTATGGGAAGAAACCAACAAAATTGAAATTATTTACAGAAGGGAAATTACATGAAAAAGATTCAATTAAAAAAATTAGAACTAACAAATTATAGAAATATTTCATTTGCTAGTTATGAATTCGATGGCAGCTCAAAGATTATAGGCGAAAATCGAATCGGTAAAACAAACACATTAGAAGCTATTTACTGGCTATTAACAGATAAATTACTAGATGGTTCAAGTGATGTAGCTTTAATTAAACCATTACAAGACACTAAGCTCGAAGTTAGAGTTAAAGCAGTGTTTGACATTGATGGCAAAGAGGTCACTCTTGAAAAAGATTATAAAGAAAACTGGGTTAAGACTAGAGGAACTACAAACCTCGAAATGAAAGGTCATACTACTACATGCTTATACAACGATGTTAAGCAACCTACATTAACTGCTTATAATCAATTAGTCTGTGAGGACTTTGGATTCGAGCAAGATGTCAAAACTAGAGTTGACTTTATGCAAATGTTAGTCAATCCATTCTACCTAGGTAATTTAGGAGAAAGTAAAGATTGGACTGAATTAAGAGCATTTATCATTAGTTTAATTGGCGATGTCAGCGATGAAGATGTTGCAAAAGCAAATCCTAATTTAGCTATTATTCTTGATGACTTGAGAACAGTAGGTGGTAGAGTGGATCAACTTAAAAAGCAATATTCAGGAACTGCTAACGAACTTAACACTCAAATTATCGGAGATGACTCTCAAATTAAATTATTGGAAGAAACTCCAAATCCTACTGATGATGAAGTTAATGTAGCAAGCAAAGCTATCCAGGAACATCAAGATAAAATTACTCAATTAAAGGGTAATAATACAATAGATGTTGTATCAAATGATATTGCTAATAAAATTAATGCTAAAAAACTCGAATTAAGCGAACTTGAAAAAGCTGATTTAATTAAAAAGAACGATAATCCAGTTAAAGCAGAATTATCAAACAAATTAAACGGTTTAAGATTAGAACAATCCGACTTAGCAATTAAAAAGCAAGATGTACAATACAACATTAAGACTGTTGAAATTAAAATCGATGAATTCGAAAAAGACATCAAAGCTAGAAACGATCATAGAACAGAACTTATTACTAATTTAAAGGCTATCGATGCAAAAATTGCTAATCCAGAAATCGAAACAGAATGCCCTCACTGTCATAGAGCCTATGAAGAAAAGGATTTAGCAGCAGCTAGGGAAAATAGAAAAGCAGCTTATGAAAAGGAAAAAGTTATCCTCATTGATAACGGAAAGCAAAACAAAGAAGCTATTGTTAAAGATGAAAACGACTTAGCAGAAGCTAGAAGCAGACTCACTGTTTTACAAGAAGAAGTTAATAGAATTGAAACATCAATTACTAATAAATCTGCTGAAATTGAAAAAGTAAAAGCTGATTTAGCAGCAGAAGATGCAAAAGCAGCTGACTTCGTAGCAAATCCAAAAATAGCTGAATTAAGAAACGAAATTACAATGCTCGAAGAAGATTATAGAAAATCAAGAGATGACTTTGCTAGAGGTACTCAAGACATTAATCAAGCTATCTATGATGAAGAAGAAGCAATGAAACCTTACAAAGAAGTTCTCGCCAATAGAGACTACTACACAAGACAAGTTGCTCGCTTAGAAGAAACTAAAAAAGCAAGAATTATGCACGAAACATCATTAGCTAATGTTGAGCAAAAGAGAGAACTTCTCAATTCGTTCTATTTAGCTAAACTAAAAATGTTAGATGAAAATGTTAGCAAAGTCTTTGGTAACATTAAATTCCAACTCATCAAAGAAAATATCAATGGTGGATTCGATGCTATTTGTAAACCATACATCTTTGATACATCTACAAACAGTAGCACTTCAACAACATGGAAGTCTGGTTCTAAATCCGAGAGAGTAGTAACAGGCATCGCTATTGTTGAATGTATTAAAAAAGTATTAAATCTTCCAAATCTTCCATTCTTATTTGATGAAGGTGGAGAAGTATCAAACGATACATTTGCAACAAGAATTAAAACTGAATCACAACTTATTTGTGTAAAGATTGCAGATAATATTGTTAAACCATTAATTCAAAAATTATAAGGAGACAATTATGGGAAATAATAATGTAGTTCAAGTTGAAACTAAACCATTAACAGGTGCGTTAAAAGTTCAATCCGACTTGATGAATGAATTAAACTTATCAAGTGAAAATAATGGTGTAGAATTTACACCTTATGGAAAAAAATGCGTATTAAATGCCATTGCAGGATTAGTTGCAATGACTACTGCACAGGGAATCGAATTTAATAAACTTAATGCACCATTATTGAAAATGGCACTTCAAAATGTCGGATATACTGAACTTAACTATTCGGCAATGCCTAGTGAAGTATACTTTGATTTAAGAAAAGTAAAAAAAGATGATGGATCATTCAGTTATGTTCCAAGCATCAAGCCACAGGGTGCAGGCAACGAAAAGCTATTAAGAAAATATGGAGTAGGTTTAGTTAAAGATACTGGCTTAAAATCAGCATGGTTAATTAGAGAAGGCGATGGTTTCACACTACCTGCATATAATGGTTTAGAAATGACACCGCCAACATGGACTCCTAAATCATTCGATAAAAAGGTCGTTATGGTTATATATCCTGCTCAAAAGACAGATGGAACAGTTGAATACTTAATCGCAACTAGGGAAGGAATTAAACCTAATATCATCGCTCAAATTAGACAAAATACTTTATATGCTTTCCAAAAATTTGATGGTAAACAAAAAGTAACTGATGAAGAAGCTAGAAATAAATTCTATGATGAGCTTAATAAGTTTGCAGAAACACATTCAGTTGATGAACTCATCGACAATCCTATATACGCAGCTTATATCAACCCTACATACACTTCTGGTGGCAGCAAAGAGCAAATGATTCTAAGAAAAATGAAAAATAATGCTCTTAAAAACTATCCTAAAGAGTATGACAGTGCAGCTCAAAGAGATGCAGTCGAAAGTATGTGGGAAGATAACGATGACTCAATCAAAGAAAAGCCATCTGTTGCAAAAGATGTTGTTGCTAAAGTTGAACACGAGATTAACGAATCTCCAAAAGAAGATGCTATTAAGGATTTCACAGTTGATGATGATGGCGTAGTAAAGGCAGAAAGCAAAGTTCCTGATGAAGCAGAAAAGCCAGCAGCCGAAACTACTATAAAAGAAGAAAAAGAACCTGTTAATGAGGATTACGGTTTCTAATGAAAGCGGAATGTTTAGCAAGTTCCAGCAGCGGAAATTGCTTTATTCTTGAGTTTAATGTAAACGGTGTTCCCACTCGCATTATGGTCGAGTGTGGAATACCGCTCACGGATATTTATAAAAGACTCAATGAACGCGCCATTATGTTGACATCAATAAAAGCATGTTTAATTACACATGGTCATCAAGATCACTGCAAGTCTGCAAGCAAACTAAACGATTTAGGCATACCGATTTATGCAAGTAAGCCCACATTAGAACTTGCTAAATGCAATGGCAATGAATTAATGCTTGAAAAACCTAATCGTGTCTTAGATGGTTTGTTTGTAATGCCATTCTCTGTTGAACACGATTGCGAAGGTTCAATAGGATTCATTATCAAAACTAAAGATGAGTGTGTTATATTTATAAACGATCATAAGAGATGGACTTGTAATTTATCTAATTTTAAACCAGATTATGTTTTTATTGAATGTAATTACTATCACACTACTGTTTATGCTCAACTTAACGAATTAAAGAAAATGAAAGAGCAACCAAACATAGACGAAAAAACTTTAGCTGAAATTAATATCAAAATCTCTCAACACGAGAGAAACCTGGAATCCCATTGTTCACTAAGAGGAACAATCAAAGGATTAGAAAAATTAAATCTCTCCAATACAAAAACAATATTCTTAATGCACCTGTCCGATAGATATGCAAACGAGTATATTATGAAGAACGAAGTTCAAGACAAGTTCGGAATTAAGACTTATGTTTGTAAAAAGATTGGTGGAATCAAATAGAAAGAGGTAATTATGGCAAAAAGAAGATGCATAAGCTTAGACATTATTGATAGTGATGCTTTTATGGAGATGCCTAGTTCATCTCAAAACTTGTATTTCCATATCAGTTGTAGATGTGATGATGATGGATTCTGTAATTGTCCAATTAAAGTCCAAAGAACAGTTGGTGCATCCATCGATGACTTAAAACTATTAATCGCAAAGAAATTCTTGTTAGAATGTCCAAACGGAGTAGTATTAGTTAAACATTGGTGGATTCACAACCTAAAGAGAAAAGATAGATATACTCCAAGCAACTATCTTAAAGATAATAGACTCTTCTTGGATGAGAATAACGCATATACAACTATAGAAACTAATCGACCTTATGGAATTGAATGGCAACCAAGTGGCAACCAAGTGGCAACCCAAGATAATATAAGTAAAGATAAGTTAAGTAAAGTTAATATAACTAAAAATAATAATAGTATTCCTAGTATACCTAATGTTAATAGTGATAACTATGAAACTAAGATAGAAGATATTAACTTAGATAATGAATTACCATTCTAAGAGGGATTAGATATGAAATGTCCGTTCTGTTATGAAGAATTAGATACTAGAAGGTCTAATGTTAAACAAAAATACAATAAGGGAACTTATGTAGCAAGATGCCATCATTGTGGCATAGATGTAATTATTGAAAAAGCAGACATTCAAGAGGATGAAGAAAAGGTATGACAAAACAAGAGTTCGAAACATTAAGAGAAAAGATTATCGAAGAACATACAAAGGGAATCAACACTAGACAATGGGTTCTTAAAATGTGGTTAGAAAAAAACTTCGTTAAAGGTAAATACTTTAGCATTGAAGAAATCTGCGAAAAAGTAACTTATTGTGGAGAACACTTATATACCTTAAACAAGAATCCTAGAATCCACGATAAATGTTTACAATTAAGTGATGATGTAAGAGCTATAAACTGGAACAATGTAGATAGTTATAAAATAATCATTAAAGATGAAAAAGGTGGAATTAAGCTCTGTGAATCACAAGAAGAATTCAATAGTTGGTATTACGATGAAAGAGCTAAAGAAGAAGTTAAATATCAGTATTTGAATACTTTAAAACAAAAAGCAAAATGGGATGGTGTTGTTCCAATGGTTGATAAAGAAAATAATCCGGTTAAGGATTACAAACCAATAGATGTCTTTTGTCAATTTGATGATGAAGATATGCTGGTTAACGCAAAATAAAAGGAGAAAGTATGCCGACATTTGAATACGATATTTACGATTTATCATATAGCAAAAACACACCTGTTTATCATTGTTATAGTGAACACAATGCAAAACTATATATGAGAAAAGGTTATAAAGTTGTTAAAAAAGAATTAACCGATAATGGTTGGAAAGTGATAAAAACTTATGTTGAAGAAAATTAAAGATTTAACTCAAGAAGAAACAAACAAAATTTGCGATGAATTCTGTACGAAAAATGAGTGTGAAAAATGTCCTTTACATTTTAAAAAAGGTTGTATCAAGCTCATGATTCCAGACTTTAATAAAATAAATGAATTTGTTTGTAGAGAAATTGATCCAGAAAATATAAAATGCGAGCTCTCATTGAAAGAAAAAATCAAAGAAGCATTAAAAGACAATACAAAATTAAGTTTGCAGGAATTAGACAATAAAGTTGATGATATTATTAAATTAATAGAGGAAGATAAAAATGGGAAATAAAGGAATTGTTATTGCGATTCAGCCACAATGGGTTGCATCTGAAATAAATAAAACTAAAAAATTAGAGATTCGTAAGAAATTCTGTTACGATTGGGCATCAAAACAAATCAAAGAAAACGGTGGATTCTATATGTTCATCTATGCTACTAAAAAAGGCAGCTTAACCATTTATCATTCTTGGAATAAAACTTTAGCAAGTTATGTGAAAAAATACATAAAGCATAACAACAATGTAGCTGGTTCTGTCATTGGCAAGTTTTGGTGTACAAAGGTTGAAGAACTCTACTCAGGAGAAGATGGTGGCTATTATACTGATTCGCTAAATTTTGATGAAGTTGAAAAGTTATCTTGTTTAGATTCTGGGGACATTGAAGAATATTTGAACGGTAGCATCGGCTATGCCATCCATGTAGGAGACATTGAGTTATTCGATGTGTCGAGAGATATAAAGAGTTTCAAGCATACAAAGGTTTATCATAAATGCGAAGAGTGTCCATGTGGTAACCCATGCATGACTTGTTTCTCTTGTGAGCAAGTTGTTAATCTTGAAAAAGCACCACAGTCCTGGTGTTATGTAGAGGAGTAGACATGGCAAAAAATAAATTTTGGGTTATAATGCAAAAGCAAGACAACTACAAAAAGAAGTTGCTTAAAATGTTTCCTACTCTCGACAATGATTCTGGTATTTATTTCTTAACCAGAATGGATGAGAGAGGTTTCAAGTTTGCGTATATCGGTCAAGCTAAAAAAGTACTTAATCGACTCGTTAGTCACTGTATGGGATATAAACAACACATCGACAAGTCTATTCGTGATCATAAATGGATAGATGATAACCCATATGGTTGGAAAATTGAAAAAGTTATTAAATGCGGTTCGAATCAACTTGATGACTTAGAAGAAAAATACATCAAAGAGTATGCAGACATGGGTTATCAACTTCGCAACACAACTTCTGGCGGTCAAGATAAAGGTCACACAGACATTAACGAAAGAAAAGCTAGTCGAGGTTATCAAGATGGTTTAGAGCAGGGATATAAAAACGCAATTAGAGATATTAAAGAATATTTTGATAAGTATTTAAGATTTACTGCAACAAATAAACCTGATGCACGAAAAAAAGATGGTCAATATAAAGAACTCTATGTCAAGAAATATAACGAGTTCAAGGAATTGCTTTATGGCAAAGAAGAATGAATCTCCTGTAAGTCTTAATGCTAAAGATTGGCTATTTATAATCGTTATGGATATATGTGCATTGATTCTTTGTGTAAGCATAATTATAGGTATTTCAGTATTTATTAAATTAGTATTAAGAGGGTAGGAAAGAAAAAACTACCTTCTTTTATTTTTGTAAACTTTTTACTTTACATTATGGAAAGGCAAGTATATTATATAGGTGTCAAGCAAAGGAGTTACGAAATGGGAAGAAACGAAAAAAATTTAGACAAGTTGAATAGACTTGCATCACAAAGATACGAAGATAGCCAAGAAGGCACTATACTACTCGCTAATGATTTCACAAATATTAGAAATCAATTAGAGTGTTTAAACTCTCTCTTGAAGGATAAAAAGAGCTTAAAAGAATTTATAGATAAACTCTTAACCAACGAAACAATTTCAAATAAAGAGTATCAAAACCTAATTGCTCTTATTGAAGGAATCGAGGTGTAGATATGGAAGAAGCAAGAAGAAACAAAATGCTTAATTATATCTATTACGCACTTGGGTTTGATAGAGTCTGCTCATTTGGTGCATATCTAGTCCAAGCTCGTAATGACAGTAACGCATTAGTTGAACAATTATATTATCAGTTAAGGGGGTTAAAATAGTGAAAAAGTTGCTCAAATATTTAAGTCCAGCCGAAGCAAGAGAAATTTGCTTAAAGCATACTGGCTGCGAAAAATGTCCACTTAAATTAGCAAGAAATCGTTGTGCTTATTACAACATTAAACGAGGAACTGCATTGAGTGAAGAAGAACAAGAAACCGAAATAGAGGTATAAATATGTCAGTTAGTAAACATTACGGAGAGATATATTCTGGTAGGTGGAAATATATCGGCGATTACACATTTGAAAATATCTACAATGGAAGAAAATTCGTAACGGATCATTCAAATGTAAGTCATATCTTTAGTGGAAGAACTACTATTGAAAAACTTATGCAATATCAAATGAATGGCAGAGCTCATACTTGGAAAAAAAGATTAAATATGTGGTATGGCTCTCAAAGAAAGAAGGTAATCGAATAATGGATAAAAACAATTTAGAGTTACCTGAAATGCCAAACTACGAAGAAATGATTAAAGAAATCAAAAAGGAAGAAAATAGAATTGAATTTATGTTCGATTTCTTCTATATCCTAGCGAGATTAGGAATCAAACTATTATTAATATTAATAGCAATAATTATTGTAGTAGTTTTATTAAATTAAAGGAGATATATATGGGAAGAAAAATTACAAATAAATACATCCAAACTCAATTAAGGTATTGGGTTAATAAACTTGCAGCTAAAAATTCTGCCGAGTGTGTAGTGTTAACTTATTTAAGTAGTGATGATTCACTTAATGGATCAATATTCGTTGATAGACAAATCACAAGCGAATTTACAATTACTAAAAAGCCAATCGACACAACACCACGCAAATGCAAGTTTGAGTATTGGGATGAATGCGATAAACACGAAGTCGAGTTTGATTCAGTAAATCAAGCTGCAAAATACTTCGCTTACAGTAGGCAAGCCATTAGCAAATTCATTAAGACAAAAAAAGTCTTTGAAACATTTAAACCATTTTACTGCAAAGTTCAATATGCGGGGGAATAGATTATGTTTAGTAGCTCACTAACTTTTAAAGAATTTAAAAAAACAGTCATTGAATATTTTAAACCTCATTCTGCTATGAAAAATGTAAAAAAGCAATTAAGGTTTAACAAAGTTTTTGAAGGCATTTACGAAGTAGAATTTATATACGATAATAAAAAAATGACTTTAAACTATGTAAATGTATCTTGGACTTTGACATCAAATGATAAAATTTTTCAGCCAAATCCAAATTGCAATTATAATGTTGTATTGAATATTGATAAAACAATTAACAGTTGTTGTGACTATCTATGGAAAGGAGATCAATTATGGGATTAGAAGAAGCATTGAAAATTTTATACGAAGAAGCGACTCAAGAAGAATTTACTCATTCAAGAGAAGAAATCGAACAAGCTAGAACAGATTTAGAATGTTTGATTATAAGTTATAACTACTCTAAAAAAGAATTCAGAGAACCATGCAAAACAGAAGCAACTGGAAAACCAAACATAATCGCGCTTTTTAGAGGTTTTGTAAAATCATTGATGAATGAAAGTGTAGTAATAAACACTTACAATGAAAAACGCGATTTATGCTTCACTAACATTACTTTAGATGTATTTGTGCCTGATGAAGCAAGAGGTGCTGAAATAGAAGGGAAATAATTATGAACGAAAAAGTAAAACAAGCATTAGAAAACCTTAAAACAATTAGATTTTATGTTGGTGCGTGTAGTGAACAAGTTTGTGAATATTTTAAGCAAATAGAAAAAACTTTAAACGATTTTGACAAATACCACGAAAGTCAACAAGACTTAATCAAAGGCAAAGATGAGTATATTGCGAAATTGTGCAACGATAGAGCAGAACTCAAAGAACACGAAAATGAACTTATCAAAGAGCAAAATCGTTTGTTTGATTTATGTAAAGAACAAGAGAAGGCATTGAAGATTATCGTTAAGAAAGATGTTGAAATTACTGGTATTAAATACTTTAAAAAAATTGGTGACTACAATGTAGGTATGGATAAAGACCAACTACTCACATATCAAGAATTTAGATTAGTAAAAAAGGTGGTGGAGAAATATGGGAAAGAAAGATAGAAAATTACAGGCAGATATTGCTTACTTAAATCATTGCGATAATGAAGCTAAATTAGAGCAAGAAAAAAGAATTGCGAATCAAAACTTTGAACTAAAAAAACAAGAACTTGAATTGAAGAATAAAGAGTTTGAAACCAAAGATAGAGTTGATTTATCTAAAAAAGAATTTTTGGAATTATTAGACTACAAAGAAAAATATTTAGAATTAAAAAGTCGATTCGATTCTATGGTATATAACATAAATAATAAATTAAAGAAATTCGAAAACTTGCCTAAAGATATTGTTTGCAAAATTATGTTTGGTCAGTTCGATAGTGTGATTTTATACGATAATCCAGCAGGTTTAAAAAGGCAATTATGTGTATCTATCGATGTTGAATTAGGAGAATAATATGGTTGATGAAGAATTAGAAGAACTCGAAAACGAAGAAGAAACCGATGAGGAAATAAAAGAAGTTGTTGAGGAAGTTAAGGAAGAAAAAATTAAACTTGATTTCTCACTCGATCCAGTTGAAAGATTAAATCAAGAAGTAGAAGCAGCCAAAAATGATTTTATGGCTTCTGCAATCGGCAGTTATGTATTAGAACAATTTAAAACTAATGAGCCATTAAAAAACGCTTATAAAGATAGAAAAATTACTTTAGAAGCAATAATCAAATATGTTAATAGTTGCGCTGCTAAACAACTCAATAACAAAAATGGCGCAATCGAAGATAAAATAGTGTTTGGTTGGGTTATTCATTATATCCAAGATGAAGAAGTCAAAATTAGCGCAAAAGATTCATACGAAGTTAAATTAACCAAAGATGAAAAAGAAAAGGCAAAAGCCGAAGCTCTTAAAAAGTACGAAGCCGAAGAACTTGCTAAACTAAAAAAGCAGCAAGAACGCGAAGAAAAAGCAAAACAAAAAGCAATAGATAAGGAAAAGAAAAAATATGAAGAATCTGGACAAATGCAATTATTCGACTGGTAATATTCCAGTAAAG
>Ga0265299_10004044_pt1 | contig 14034 bp, 4 predicted proteins | sample AusTroGonzalo_MG_4_FD_193485 | JGI IMG/M metagenome (GOLD analysis project Ga0265299, IMG submission 193485) | Bovine rumen microbial communities from tropical cattle in Woodstock, Queensland, Australia - Gonzalo_02 | ecosystem: Host-associated > Mammals > Digestive system > Stomach > Rumen ...
ATTCATGTACATCAATTGAGGACAATCCTGCTCCAGGAAACATCCCCGTTACAATTGAGGACGAAAACGGCAACAAGTACGAAACCGAAGTCATCGCAACCTTCAAAGGTGAGGTGGGAAGCGAGGTAACACTCGGCCTGGGTGTCTATGACAATTACGACATCTACGGTGTTGATTTTGGCGATGGTAAGATTGTAGTTGATACTGTTGGTAACCAAAACGGCGGTGTAAAGGGAGAAGATGGCAAGACCTTGCCCGGTACTACTCACACTGGCTACACCAAGTTCACTGGCACCGTAGCAGGCAATGGAATGATTATTGTCTACGGTAAGAGCGACATCTGGTATCTCAATCTCTCTGGCAGTGCCATGCCTACAAGCTTTGATCAGGACAAACTGAAGAAAGTGGTGCAGATGAGTTTCACTGGTGTCAATGTTGACAAGGTTGAGCTGCCCCAGCTCGACAGCTTGTCACAATTTAGCTTCAACAACAGCCCAGTGCAAAGCGTTGACGTGTCGAAGTGTGTGAAACTGACTTGGCTGACCATTAACAGCACAACGGCCTCCAAGTATGAGCCTCAGTTGGAAAGCATTGATGTTAGTGCACTGACAGAACTGGAATATCTATCGTTACAGGCCGCAACGAATAAACGAAACGGCAAACTGACAAAGATTGACTTAAGCAACAACAAAAAACTGGAGAAGGTTTACTTAAACGACAACCAGATTACAGAAATTGTTTTGGGTGAGAATATCATTACTGACTTCAACGCCTCTAATAACCTATTGGAGTCATTTGATATGTCGAAGTTGACAGGCATTAAGAACATCTTTCTTACAGGTAACAAACTGAAAGAACTTGACCTGTCTGGAATTACGAACAAGGGTAATATCCAGATTGCAAACAACTTGTTCACTCTGGCAACTCTGCCCACCAAGCCTGCTGTCACCACAACTAGCAAGTACACCTATGCACCACAGCCCGCTTACGAGGTTGCAGAAGCCATCACAGACCAGAACAACCTCCTCGACCTGTCGAGCCAGCTCACAGCTACTGGCGTTGCAACTGAGCCTCAGACTACGACCTACACATTCCTTGCTGGAACAACCGAACTGAAGGAGAACGAAGACTATAAGGTCGTTGAGCCAGGTAAGTTCACATTCCTGAAGTCACAGACAGAGAAGGTACACGCTGTTATGGCTACCGATGCATTCCCCAAGTTCACTGGCAAGAATGCATACGTTACCACAGAGTTCACTGTTAACGTGGGCGGCGGTTCTTCAGAAACCAGCAATGCATTATTTAGCTGGGAGGCTGGCACAGCCACTGGAGGTCAAGTTGCTGGTAACGGTGCCGATGCAGAAAACGTCAAAGAGAACGCTATTATCATCAGTTCCAAGAAAGCCAATATCGCCACTGATAACATTACCATTACCCTCAATGAGGCTCTGCAAGCAGGTGATGTTATTACTGTAACTGGTTATAAAAACAAAAATGCCGAGGGCAAAGTTGTATCACTCTACTTCTGGTTCAATGACAACACCAACATGTTCAACGACAGCGAAACATGGGTGAACATCTATAAAGATGATACCAATCCCGATTACGACAGTGATGGCGAAACACCTAACACCAATACCTATACTGTTCCCGAAGGAGCCGCAGGTACCAAGGTCATCAAACTGGCTCGTAGCAAGGCAAACACAAATCTTTACGTTACAAAGTTCACTATCGAACGCAAATAAGAACCGTATGATAAAATGAAAAATGGTGGACGCAATGTCCACCATTTTTCATATTTAAGAATAGGTTCCAATGTAAGCATCCGTTGAGCCACGCAAGCCTTATAGCGGCACTTTCAATGTCCGTATATCACCAGAGATTAACAATGCCATTGCCATACTTATCCAAGAGGCAGGCATTACTCTTAATGCATTTGTCCGCCAAGTATTGGCAAAGGAAGTGAAAGTCGCAGTATAATACTCACTAACAAACTTCGCCCTACATTACAGGAACCTGTCACCTGTCATAAATAACTTATATGTCTGGTGTTACATTGTCATCACCTCCTGGCCAGTCGTTAGCTGTGGTAAACGATACGGATTCACTATATTGAATACCTACGGCACTCTTGGCATACGCCCGGACATAATAAGTGGTGCCGTAAGTCAATCCTGTCAGCGAGATAGATGGAGAGCCTTGTGTAGTATCGCCTGACTCCGACTGATGGGCATCATTAATTGTGGGCTGCCCTGTCGAATTATAGCACACTCCAAATTCCGTTACAGGGAACATAGAGCTATAGCTGAAACTAACAATAGCACTATTCTTATTATCGTAATTGACATTTACGGCTGTAATAGTAGGTTTGGCACCTGCACTCTGTCTTATAGTAACTGTCTCTGATTTCGTGTTAGAAGTTACAGTAATCACAGCTTCCCTTGTTCCTTCGCTGGTGTTGTCTGATAGAGATACTATGATATTCGCATTACCTTCACCAGACATAGCGTTAGGCGTAGCCCAATTCTTGTTAGAAGAGATTGCCCATTGAGCATCGCCTATAATATTAAACTGCACAGTTCCAGCAGTCGCAGTGGCAGATATTTCTGAGGTCGAAACACGGAAATCAGTAGATGTATCGCCTTGTTGCTTGACAGTCAGTTGTTTTGAAATACCACCAGATCCTGTAAAAGTCAACACTACCTCACGTTCACTTTTTGACGTATTGGATTCAACAGTTATACTTACACTACCATTATTATCGCCTTCCGTTTTATTGAGAGTCAGCCAACTGGCAGCGCCGGTAATAGTCCAGTGCGTATTGCTGGTGACGGTGACATCCTGACTACCAGCAGCATTGGTAAAGCTTATTGTAGACGTGCCCAATTCCAGGGACTCTGCATTAGGTGACTGGCTGATGGTGACATCACGCACTATCGTACCACTCGTATTACTGACTTTGATGACAGCAGTTCGTGTAGCAGAAGACGACGGATTAGGACTGACAGTCATCGTTACATTTTGCGAGCCACGCCCCTTTGTTGGATTGATACTCCGAATCCACGTCTCACTCCATGTGATAATCCAATCGCAGTTTTGACTGGCATTGATATATAGGGTAGCGGTTGTGTTGCCACCTGGAACATCTACATCTTGTACATTCAAATATTCATTTCCTCCTGAAGGTGTGTTTCCACCAGCATCATCACCTCCACCACAAGCGGTGAACAAGAGAACAGTTAATAGATATAAAATACTTTTCTTCATCATACCATTGCTTTAAAAGTTTACCAACAAGCCTGCGTGAACAGCAAAACCGTCAGCATTAACGTTGTTATCTGTTATAATCTTGAAATTATTGTCTTTCGAAAGCGCAACCATATATTCGGGAGCCAAAAATAAATAGAGATGTTGCATAGGTACAAGTACCAACTTTGCGCCAACGGTCAAAGCCTGACTCGAAGCACCATTGCCATAGGTCGTGTTGCCCGTTTGGGCGGCATTAGCGGAAAGGAAGTTATAACTCCAACCAATTTGTGGTGTAATAGCCAATTGTCGCATCAATGGGAACTGATAGCCATACTTCACGCCGATGCTGCTCATCTTGTATTTTGTACCAGTATTCATATCACCACCCCAATAAATGATGTCTGATTCAGTAAGTCCAAATGTATAAGACGCCTGCAAGTCATGACGCTGATAAACAGCCCCCACAATAGCGCTGATACCAGATAGCGAACGCAACGTATAGCCACCGCCGAAGTAGAAGGCCAATGGTTTGACGTAGGTAACTCGCTGTAACGTTACAGTATCAAGCGTAGTTTCATTGCGACGCACGGTGTATTCCCTGTACTGCGTGACAAAACCCTTGCGAGCAAACTCCAACTGATAGGTTCCTACGGCCAATGTCTGTGTTTCGCTGACATCCAATGGGGAAATTTTCACGTTACGCGGACGGGTATAGACATGTAGCCAGCCCGTATGTGCCACAGGGGCATTGGCCTTAACCTCGTTCATCTGGCGTGCTTTCACCGTAAACGAAGTCATAGCGGGGTCGCTGTTGGCCTTACGTGTCTCAATGGTGTAGTTACCCTCGCGCAACTGCGTCTGCCAGACACCCGTACCCATGTTTTGTCCGTTCAAGAAGATGTCTGCCTTATTGTCAACCGTCACCTTTACGTCTCCAAACAGGTGACTCATGTCCTGCATATCCACGTAGATAAGTTGTTGGCTATTTACCGTTTGTTCTGGGCCTGTAGTTATAATTGTTGTAACCTCACCTTCAAAGCGGTCTTTGACTGCCTTTATCGTGTGACGGCCATAGTTCAGGTATTTGCGGACGGGAGATAGGCCACAGTCATCTCCATCAATGAAAATCTTAGCTTTGGCAACCCCCGATGTGATAGTTGCATAGCGACCTGTACCGATATCAATCAGCATCTCGTAGGTTTTGCCTCCCTCAATGTTAATGGGATAGAAATAATCGCGTAGCACACCATAGTCTGGATGCTGAATAATAAGTTTCTGGGCACGACGAGGCACGTAGAGCCATATTTCGCCAGCATGCTCTTCAGAGGCCACAATGCCCTGCATACCCCCATCGAAACTGAAGCCTCGCTCTGGCGTCTGAATTTTGATAAGTGCAGCAGTTTCACCATTCATGTCAAGTTTTCGTGTACCTTGGATAGCGGCCGTCAGGTCGTTCTCTAATAATCGAAATTGCAACACCTTCATATCCTGTGCACCAGCCGTTATAGCACCAGCCACAAAGAATAACATGATTACTATTCGTTTCATATTTTTACTTTTTTATTTTTATACCGTTTTTAATGTATATGCCACCCTTAGTAGGCTCGCCTTGTAATTTACGTCCTTGCAGGTCATACCATTCCTCTTTTCGTACAGTTCTCATTCTCTCGATTTCGGCAATGTTAGTAGGCACGCCATTGTCGAAGACAGGTATCATCCATGGGGCATTGCCACCCTCCAACGTCATATAGGCCTCAAAGGGATGCACGTCACGCAGGTTGCGAATAAAAGCACTGCCTTCGCACTCAGTATCTGTATTCTGACACCACAAGTTGTTCACATTCATTGCATAGATTTCTTTACTAGCTATCTTGTTCTGGTAATTGGCCACAAATCGTTTGTTGCCATTTCGTCCAGTAGTCATGTTGTCAGAAGCCTTCACCTCAACGTAGTTACCAACAAACTCAATATTGCCTGCAATATTATAGCTCGACTGATATAATTCATTGTTAGGTATACTAATTATATAAGGTGTGTTGGCCATAATGTCTTTTGCTGCTTGCCAGCCACTTTCCGTTAATTGATAAAGCCAGAAGGGACGTTGGCGACTGCCATACTCCCATGTACTATACGGTACTATTTCCGTACCCTTGGCATTGATTATCATGCTTACGTCAAAAGGCAATACGATGGTTTCCCATCCTTGACAGGTATTGTAACCTGAAATCATGCTATAGTTATGCTCATAACTGATATGCTTTGCAGTGAAGGATATCGGACAATAAAAGTTATTGCCGCTTTCCGCTTCCGTCAATATGACATTTTCTGCCACCAGTGTTTCATTCTTGTCAATATTTCCAACGATGACGTTTGTAATATCTGCAGGCGCATATTGGTCAGCCTTCACATAAAGCAATAGATTGGGATTTTTCACCTCACCACTGAATAATATTTCTGGTTTCCATACTATAGCTGCTAGTTCCTGATTATCCTTCAGGGCATCATCTGCAACACCTACTACTTGCCAAGTTTTTCCTTTTGCAGTAATCTGGGAAGGAACAGTCAATAATTGTCCGTAGTTGCCTGCTGCTAAGACCACGGTTCCTTCATCGTAAGACACCACAGTATAAGCCACACCAGCATCTGTAATCTTCGTCACATCCACTACAAATTCAGCCTCAATACTTTGGTCAGACCTAATGTCGCTAATAGTATATTGGCCATTCGTCAGTTCTGATGTAATGTTCTCACCATTCAGCATGATGCTTAATAGTCGTCCGTTATCGTCTGCCATAAATGTCAGAACAGCAGATGTTCCTTCTTTGACAGTAAATGTCTCAGTCCTATTCGAAATAACAACATCGTCATACTTCACAGAGCCAAAGGCTGACGATTTAATCGTCATTGAGAATGAAGGAATGGCCTCAAACTCCACATCTAATCTTGTAAAAGCTGTAATCTTGTCAGTCGTATACTGATTGTTTGCCACATCAGCAGTGACATCCTTACTGTTCAGCTTTACACTTTTTAATTTATATCCTTCGTCTGCTTCAATCATTATGGTCACGTATGAGCCATCTACAACCTTAAACGTATTTGTCGTACCTCTTACGCTGTTGCCGTCATAGGTTACCGAACCATTTCCAGATGCTGTTATGCGCACTGAATGGGTCGTTGGCGGAATCTCCTCGAACGACACCTCCACATTGGTGTCCTGCATGATATTGCTGATTGTAATTTGTCCATTAGAAACCAGTGATGTTTTATCAGTATTGTTCACTTTGACACTCTTTATTCGATAGCCCTCATCAGGTGTGAAGGACACAACAGCAGACGCCCCCTCTTGCAACGTAAAGTCCCTGCTTTGATTTCTGATAGTCGTCTTATTATAAACGGCTATTCCGTTTCCTGATGTTACGATATTCAGTGAGTATGTCGGGATAGCCTCGAATGCCACCTCTATACTTATATTTGCCGAAATGTCGCTAACCGTATATTGATTGTTGACAATCGTGGAAGTCACATCCTTACCATTTACCTTGACGCTCTTGAGCTTATTGTTATCATCTGCTATGAATTTCAAGATGGCGCTTGTACCCTTATCTACAGAGAAGGTTGACGTTTTATCTCTTACTGTGTTGCCATCGTATGCCACATAGCCTTTACCTGTTGATGAGATGCTCAGTTGGAGTGATGAGGCTGGATCGTCTCCTTGGCCCTTATATACTTCGAAGACGATATTGTCGAAATAGAATGTCGTTGCAGCCGCATTATCAGCCAGATCAAAGGCAAGGGTACGCATCTGCTTTTCCTCTGTACTCATCTCTGCAGTAACAACTCCTTCTTGTTCATAGTGATCCCAGGAGGTGGTACATGTCGTACTCCCAAAGCCCCAATAAATATAATCACTAGGCTCTTGATGGACTTCCATATTTACAGAAGCATCTTGACTAGCTTTATGATCAAACGAGAAACGATATTTTGCACCGACAGGCAGCGACTGTGGCAAACGAACAAAGAACTGTGTATTCCATCCTTCCGAAGCATCATCGACCGAATGAACCACAATACCACGAGAATTGTCCTTACCTGCACCATTAACAATCGTTGCATTTAAAATTAGTGAATCTTTTGCTAAATCCTCTCTTACAAAGAAACAACTCACATCGTCACCTTCCAGGTCGCTGTTCTTAACAATATTTTCCCATGACGTGGTTGCTGCCTTTGCCAGGATGGTCAACGTACCCTGCGTGTATGTCAAGGAATAGTTTGTCGCACTACCGCCACTGACTGTAATAGGATATGTGCCTGGTTTTGAGGATGAGGTGGCTGTTGTTGAGGCTTTTGGATTTGTAGTGAAGGCATTTGCTTCTGTATCGTCGTTGCAGAAACCACGATAAGTTAGGTCAAACGATGGAATGGCGTCGCCTTCAGTAATGGTAACGTCCTGCACGCCTACGTACAAAGCGGCTTTCGAGATGGTCAGCATTCCGTCTACGAAGGTCACCCGTTCATTCGTTACCGTTCCCCTTTCCACTTTGATAGGATATTTTCCAACAGGCGATGTCTTCGTGGCTGTGGTCGAAAGCTCCGGAGTGCCCTTCAGCGTTGCTCCAGAAAATCTGAAGGTCAGCGTAGGTACATCATCGCCATACGTCATCGCCTTGCTATCAGCTGTGATGGTGACCGACTCGTCTTCCTCCTCTTGGGGCTGTTCTATTTCAAAAACAATATTGTCGAAATAGAAAGTCGTAGCAGTAGTATTATGAGCCAAATCTATGGCAATGGTACGCATCTTTTTTTCATCTGTGCTCATCTCTGAAGTGATATATCCTTCATGTTCATAGTGCCCCCATGATGTAGTAATAGAAAAATCCCCACCAAAGCCATAATAAATATAATCACCGGGTTCATCGTGGCATTGCATCGTTATGGGCGCATCTTGACTGGCTTTATGATCAAACGAGAAACGATATTTTGTACCGACAGGCAGTGACTGTGGCAGTCGGACGAAGAACTGTGTATTCCATGATTCCGTAGGGTCATCAACCGATTGAACCACAATTCCTCGTGAATCGTTCACACCTGCCCCATCAACTATCGTTGCCAGTTCGGTAGACGTACCTCCGTCAAGATTCTCACATACATAGAAACAACTTACATCGCTACCTTCAAAATCGCTGTTCGTAACAATATTATTCCATGACATGACGACAGACTCGTCTCTATAGAATATTTCAAAAACTATATTGTCAAAATAAAAAGTGGTAGCAGTCCTGTTCTTGGCCAACTCTATGGCAATAGTACGCATTGGGATGTCATCTTTGCTCATCTCTTCGCTGATGATGTATTCTCTATTGAAGTGCTGCCATGACGTATTAAACATCGCACTACCAAAGCCCCAAAATATGTATTTAGTCGGTTCTCCATGACATTGCATCGACACCTCCGTCTCAGTACTGGCTTTATAGTCAAACGACAGGCGACATTTTGTGCCGACAGGCAGCGTTTGTGGCAAACGAATAAAGAGTTCTGTATTCCAATCTTCAGGCGCATCATCGACAGACTTAACCACAATACCACGAGAATCGTCCACACCTGCCCCGTCAACAATCGTTGCCGGTAAGACGGTTTCATCTCCTGCAGCATTCTCTCTTGCAAAGAAGCAACTCACATCATCACCTTCTAGGTCGCTGTTCTTAACAATATTTACCCATGTACCAGTTTGGGCATACATTGAAACGACACCACCTCCGATGGTCAATTGAAATAGTCCGATAATAGCTAGTACTAAAACTCTAAATCTCATAGTTTTATATTATAGTTACATGTTCTGTTGGAACAAATCCTTTTACTTCGAGTACAAAGGTAGTTATTTTATTTGTAACAGCCAAATGTATTCCTACTTTTTTATTTTCTTACCGTTTCTAATGTATATGCCATCCTGTTTAGGTTCGCCTTGCAACTTACGTCCTTGTAGGTCGTACCAGTCCTCATTTCCTACATTTCTCATTCTCTCAATTTCGACAATGTTTGTAGGCATGCCATTGTCGAATATAGGTATCATCCAAGGCGCATTGCTGCCTTCAATAGTCATATATGCCTCAAAGGGATGAATAGTTCGTGAGTTACGAATAAACGCACTACCCTCAGCTTGCGAAACATCAGTATTGCTGCTCCACTGGTTATTGACGTTCAGCGCATAGATATCCGAAATATCGCTCTGCTGCTGATAGCTGACATAGAAGTGGCGCCTGCCATACTGGCTCTCATTGAGCTGGCTTGAAGCCTTTACCTCTACGTTGCTACCCAAGAACTGAATATAACCCGTCTGGTTATAGCTCGGCTGATATACCACATTATTAGGCATACTAATAATATAAGGTGTATTACTCTGAATAGCTGTAGCTGCCTGCCATCCATTGCTGGTCATCTGGTAGAGCCAGAAGGGACGTTGACTGCTACCTTGCTGCCATGAAGCGTATGGCACCAGGTCAACGCCTTTCTGATTGAGTACCGTTGTCACGTCGAATGGCAACGCTATCGTCTCCCATCCTTGGCATGTGTTGTAGCCCGTAGTCATATTGTAATGATGCTCATAGCTGATACGCTTGGCTGTAAATGCCTTCGGGCAATAGAAGTTGTTACCTTTGGCAGCATCCTTTAGTACGATATTCTCTGCCTGGTCACCAACTATTACGTTCTGAATATCCGATGGCGCATACTGGGCATCTTTCACATACAGCAACAGGTTGGGATTGCTCACCTCGTTATTGAATATGACTTCTGTTTCCCAAATAACAGCAGCCAGTTCTGTGGCATTTGCCAATGCATCGCTGTCAATACCCACAACAGTCCAAGTATTGTCCTTAGCTTCGAATGTAGCTGGGACAGTCAGCGTCAGTCCGTAGTTGCCACTCGCTACATTCACAGTCTTATCATCATACGACACCACTTTATAGCTCACTCCATTGTATGCCAGATCTGTAACCAGTTCTACAAACTCCACTTCCAATGTCGTGTTTGCTGTTATCTTTGCTGTTGTATACTGGTTATTCGCCACATTACCTGTTACATCCTTGCCATCCAGAATAACGCTTTTAAGCCTGTAGCTTTCGTCTGCTGTAATCTGTATAGTTGCATACGAGCCTTCAACTACGGTAAACGTTGAACTTCCACCTCTTACAACGTTGCCGTCATAGGTTACCGTGCCATTACCTTTCGCTGTAATCGTTAGGCTATAGGTCGTTGGCGGAATCTCCTCAAACGTAACCTCGACATTGGTGTCCTGTATGATATTGCCAATCGTAATCTGCCCGTTCGCAACCTGTGATGTCACATCAACGTTGTTCACCTTCACGCTCTTGATGCGATAGTTCGCATCTGGCGTAAATGTGATGACAGCAGACGAACCTTCTTGCAATGTGAAGCTATTGCTTTGATTTCTAATGGTCGTTCCGTTATATAATGCATTACCATTTCCTGATGTTAAGATATTCAGTGAGTATGTCGGGATAGCCTCGAAAGCCACCTCTATACTAATATTTGCCGAAATGTCGCTAACCGTATATTGGTTGTTGATGATGAACGATGTCACATCCTTACCATTCACCTTTACGCTCTTGAGCCTATTGCCGTCATCTGCTGTGAACTTCAGAATGACATTGGTGCCCTCAACAATGGTAAACGGTGACGTTTTACCTCTAATAGTATTACCATCGTATGTCACATAGCCATTACCCGATACGGTTATGCTCATCGTATAAGTCGTTGGCGGAATAGCCTCAAAAGTTACAGCCAACGTCGTGTTCGCAGTAATGTTACTGATGGTGTACTTATTGTCTGCAACATTTGACGTTATATCCATTCCGTTCAATTTCACGGTGGCAATTCTGTATCCAGTATCAGGCGTAAACGAAATAGTTGCAGAAGTGCCCTCATTGACAGTAAACGATTGAGTCTTGCCTCTTACTTCTGTATTGTTATATGTTGCACTACCATTACCTGTTGCAGTTATACCCAACGTATAAGTCGTTGGTGGAATGGCTTCGAATTCCACAACCAAATTGTTGTCACTATTTATATTGCTTATAGTATATTGGTAGTTGATAACGTCCGAAGTAACATCAGTTCCATTTAATTTAACGCTCTTAATACTACTATTTGCATCTGGTGTAATCGTAAAGGTAGCTGATGTCCCTTCATTCATTGATAATACTTGGGTGGAATTGCGAATCGAGATGCCATTATAACCAACAGTACCATTTCCAGTTACCTTTACAGTTTGAGCAAATGTAGAAACAGGTGTATCAGAAGACTGTTTAATGAGAGTTATATCGTCAAGCGAGATTAGATTAGTCTCCTCAGTATTCTTAATAACAAGTGAAGAACCAGCAGGAATAATTACATTCTCAACAACGCTTTGACCTGTTACTGCGGCAGCCCATGACGGTATAGCCAAATCTGTAAACCAAGTTATATTACCTTCAACACTACGTAAGCCAAGAATATAAGGAGTCTCTGCAGCGACACTAGAGTCGTTACGGCCATAAATGGTTACCTTGTATGTTCCTGCTTTAGCAATAGGTTCTGTCCAAACGTATGAGCCTACATCAAGACGAATTGCACGGCCACCAGAAAAGCGTTCGAAAAGAGTACCTCTGAAACTATACCAGCTATTTACTGTACCTTCAAGCTGTCCTAGACCTGTACCATCTCCTGCATCTTCCTTAGGAAGAGCCAAGCGTTCAAAGTCGCTGTAATAAGCTACTGTTTCATCCTCTACATAGGACTGAGTTGCAATATAGTAAGTCTTGCCGCCAGAAATAACTGGACTGAATGTACCTGGAAATTTAACTTGTGTACCATTCCATGTGGTTGCAGGAGTTGTGTAATAAACACCGTCCTTTCCATAGCAGCGAGAAGGATGGAGTATGAGTTCATCGCCCTCATAGAACCAGTACCACTCGGTATCATTGAATCTGTACAGCAAAGTGCTTCCTGCCATACAATTTAGCACTGCATAGTACTTCTCAGCCTCACGATAAACAACTGTGATAACGGTAGAACCATCTTTCTTAACTACATTATGTTCGGTATTGTCAGCCTCTTTGAACAATAACTTACCCCTTCCGTCAAGAATAATAGGTTCAGTGTCGCTTGGTAACAATGAAACAGGTTTACCAACTATTCCACTACGCCTGACATCATTCTTTACTTTCTCACCCTTTTCGTTAACGAACTTCACTATGTATTCCGCATTAGAGGATGACCTAACAGAAATGTTTGAGATGACATTGTAACGAGCCAAGTTGAATACTACATTACAATCTTCGTTTACAATATATATATACGAATTGTCTGTTTGGGCAAACAATTCAACAGCTCCAGACTTGATAGAGGGTTGTTCTGTCACTTCAATCGTAATAACCTGATCTTTTTTAGCGTCTAACACGCCAAAGGTACGACTGCCACCATTACCCTGATAAAGACCAGTCTTGCCCTTGTTGGTATAAAAAAGCCATATTGTGCCAGTCTGTACTCCGAATCTTGGATCCAATTCCTCGCTGGCTTGTGTTGAACCGTCCTCAGCGGGCTCTTTTAAGTCACCGTTAACAATACTAGTAGTACCAATATTGTCATAAACAGCAGCTGAGATAGTCAAACGAACCTTGTCGGCATACTTCTGAGACAGAGCATAGAAATCTATTTCCCACTCATTATTATTGGCTGCATTGTAGTATTCACCAAAATCGTTGGGACCTTGGGCAAATATTAATTGTGCATATAACAGATAGCACACTAATAACATCAATAGTTTTAAGTATCTCATAGTTTTGTTCGCTTTTAGTTTCTCTTTCTACACAGCAGAAGTGCGGGACTGCCTTTGCCAGTTCCGGAATGAAGGTCCTAGGAAAACCTGATAACAAGAATGGAGATACAGCCCCACGCCTTAACGTGGAAGCTGTTCTGCTCTCCTGCTGCTATCAGCCTTGCATGAAAATTTCCTAGGTTTTCATCTCGCAAGCTTGGAGCATAACGCTGGTGCCCTCCACGAGACACTCGCTAGTCTCGCGGTGCCTCCCTTCTGCCGGAGCAGGTCCTTCCCACTCCGACTGCAAAGATACGAATAATAATTGAAGATTCCAAATAAATGACGAAGAAAAATCAAAAGACATATTCTGTATTGTCATGAAAACTTAAATCGTCGACGGTGAATTCTCGTTCATCGTCAGTGAATTCTCGTTCATCGACGGTGAATAAACTATAAGTAACGGTTTGCGACCTTTTAGATAATAGCAAAAGGGCCTTTTGCTTAAATTGGAATAACGCTATGACTAATTTGAAGAAGTACGCTAGTTACGACAATAAGTAGCATAGTTATTAAAACTACTAGCAGCGTAGTGGCTCTTAATAAAAATTAAGTGGCGCTTATTCGAAAATAAGCAAGGCTTATCGTGCAATAAGTGGCACTTATCGCTCTGAAATAATTTTTTTGGCGAAATCATCTACCATCTGCCACCAACCTCTTGAAAGACCTATGCACAAATGGGTTATCGGGTGGTGGTAGATTGGTGGCAGGTGGTAGATAAAGGCTATTTTTGCCTAAAATGCAGCAAAAAAGAGCCTATTTTCAATGAAAAACAACCGTAAAGTGACATTTCTGAAAACAAGCATTTATGTATTCCCTGTTCCAAAATTTGGTTTTTATCTCGTTTTTTTGTAACTTTGCAGCCGTACAACAAAACTTAATTCATTAAAGCTATTAATCATGATGAGAAAAAG
>Ga0265299_10004048_pt1 | contig 14023 bp, 6 predicted proteins | sample AusTroGonzalo_MG_4_FD_193485 | JGI IMG/M metagenome (GOLD analysis project Ga0265299, IMG submission 193485) | Bovine rumen microbial communities from tropical cattle in Woodstock, Queensland, Australia - Gonzalo_02 | ecosystem: Host-associated > Mammals > Digestive system > Stomach > Rumen ...
ATGAGCATGGAGGTCATAAGGCTCCGAGTGGAGACTGCCGCCGAGTACCAACGCGAATAGCCCGCATTCATCAAGTCCGAATAGCCGTCAATCACCACTACGGAATCGTCCACAATCATGCCAAGCACCACAATCAAGGCAGCTAACGTCACCGTATTCAATTCAATACCGATCAAATACATTATCGCCCAAGTAGCAGCTATACATACCGGAACCGAGGTGGAGGAAACCAACGCTGTGCGAAGCGGGAAAAGGAAGAGCATCACCAAAACCACGATGAGAACAGCCTCCACGAGATCTTTCAGGAAGGAGAGCACGGACCTGTTGACGACCACCGGTTGGTCGGTAATGCGATGCACCCGGATATCTGGCGGGGCGGTTTTCAAAAACGCGTCTATGACTTTGTTAACCTCTTTGCCGAAAGAGACGATGTTGTTGCCGGGACGCATTTCCATGGAGAACATCAGGCAATGGTTGCCTGTAACTGATGTGTCAGAATAGAGGATGTACTTTGAATCCTCCTGATAACGGCGTTCTAATCGCGCAACGTCGCGCAACCGAACCACCTGCCCGGTCACAGGTTCGGAAAAGACGATGAGCTCCGAAAGCTCGTAGATATCACCGTATGGCACATTGACATGGATAATCGCAGCTCCGTCATCATTGTCGACAGTACCTGTGATGGTACGCAAACTGTGAGCTGCCAGTTCGGCAGTGATCATGGCGGGCGACACGGCATATTGCGTCATGCGCATGGGGTCCATGTAGATGGCGATTTCCTCTTTCTGCTCACCCACAATCTTGATATTACCCATGGTGGTGATGGTGCGGAGACGATCGGCCAGCCGGTCGGCAAACTCGCGCAGTTCCCGCGACGACCGCTGATCGCTCTCGATAGCCAAAAGCAGCGAGGAGGCATTCCCGAAGTCATCGAGCACGGCCGTGGCCAGCACCCCTTGCGGCAGGTCGGTCTGTCGGAACAGCACCAACCCCTGCCGTATTCGCGACCACGTCATCTTCGCGTCCTTGACATCACTCACTAAAGTGACGAAAACCACCAACATGCCGTCTTTAGAGTAAGAATAGGTCTTTTTCTTGTTGACGTCCCCGAAAGTGAACAGATACTGCTCCACCGGCTTTGCCACCCGTTCCTCAATCTCTTCGGCCGTTGCTCCAGGATATACCACCGCAACCACCCCTTGCCGAATGACCACATCCGGAAACTCGTTTTTGTTGAGCTGAGGCAACGCAATAAAACCGAAAATCACGATGACGGACATAAAGAAGAACACCAGATTGTTGTTCCTCATGGCCGCTTCCACTATGTTTCTCTTCTTCGCCATATCCAACTCGGTTATTGTCGAACGCTGCAAGAGACCTGCGCTCCGTTGTAAAGCTTCTGATAACCTTCTGTGACTATCGTATCGCCGCATCCCAGTCCACTCGTCACCAGCACACCGTTCTTGACGAACTCGCTCACTTTGATTTCCTGTCGATAGGATTTCCCATTGCGCACCACCCACACAACCATGCCGTCAGACATGGTTTGCACACACGAGGAGGGAACGACAATGCCCTGTTCCTTGGGGGTCTGAAGTGCAAGGCGAATTTTCACCACCATGCCAGGCAGCACATCATTCGTCCCAGACGGCATTTTCGCCTTGATATTGTATGAATGGCCCAGCGGATTGGCAAGTAACGACTTGTCATATATGGTGATAGGACGTTCCGAATTGTCAAGGGCGGGGATGGTGCCGGAAGCGATGGTTCCGATGCCAACCTGTCCAACCTCTTTCTCGGACACGGAAAACTCGACTATCAAACTGTTCATGTCCACAATATGGCAGACGACATCCAGCGGGTTCAATTGCTCGCCGATGATATGATCGCCCATACTGATAACACCATCCTGAGAAGCGTATAATGTACAATCTTTCAGATGTTTCCGAGCGGAAATCTCTGACTGCCGAGCTTTCTCAAGGTCGGTTTCCATCTGCACCCAGCGCACATCGCTGATACCCTCACCATCATGGACCTGTTTCAGTCTCCGATAGCCATCTTCTGCCTGCCGGAGCGTGGCCAACGCCGCATCATGGAAACTCTTGGCCGTGGTCTCATCCACTTTTGCGATGAGGTCGCCCTTGCGCACCCGTTGTCCGTTGTGCACATAAACGGCTGTCAGTGTGCCACCTAAAGGGAAAGAGAGCGCAACCTGCTTTTCGCTGCGCACCGAACCCACGTAATTTCGGTATTCAAGCGCATTGGAATCGCCCACGATCCGAACTGTTACGGGGATCGCCGGGTCGAAATCCTGCTTTTTGGAGTTCCTTTTGCCACATCCGGCCATTACCAAAACCAACGTGAACAATAACAGGTAAAAGAGGAAAAACTTGTTCATTTATAACCAATTTCAAGACTGCAAAAATACCTTTTTTTTCAACCGAATCAACCACTTTTATTAATCCATCAGGACTTCTTCAGCAAATACCTGAATCTGAGCGACAGGTTACCTGTTTCCCATTCCAAAAAAAATGTACTTTTGCACCATCCTAAACTACTAAGCTACTAAGCAACTAAACTCTTAACCTTCTAACCTTCTAACCTTTTAACCTCAAACCTCAAAATAATGGAAAATCAAAACGTCATCATCACCATTAACCGCGTATTCGGCTCCGGAGGCCGCGAAATCGCTCTGAAACTCAGCGAACTTCTTAACATCAAAGTTTACGACAAGGCCTTCCTTCAGACTATCTGCCAAAAGTTCAACCTCACGGAAAAAGAAGTCGAAAGAATCAAAGCCGAGAAAAAAAACTGGTGGACAGAATTCTGCCAATTCTACAAACAATTCGACATCATCGATAGTAAAAGTGCTGACAGGAATCTTGAAGTGACCTCCATGCAACTTTACCACGCAGAGGCCAGAGCCATGCGCGAACTCGCCGAACAGGAATCCTGCATCATCGTGGGACGTACCGGCTTCCACGTCCTCAAAGACCGCCCCAACACCATCAGAATACTGCTCATTGCCGATATGGACCACCGTTTGGAACGTATCACGCACAAGTATAACGTCGATGAAAAAGAGGCGCGCAAGCTGATTGAGGAGACCGACCAAGCCCGCGAAAACTTCACGCAAACCTTCGCCGGCGTCTCCCGCTACGACGCCCGCAACTACGACCTCGTCATCAACGTCTCCCCTTTCACCACCGACCAAGTGGCGCAATTCCTCGCCTACAACCTCAAACTAAAATACAAATTCTAACGTCATCCGTCACACGTCATAAGTCATAAGTCAAACACCAAACATCACATAAAATGTCCAACTTCGTCATCACCATCAACCGCGAGGCGGGATCCGGCGGCAAAGAGATCGCCGAAAAACTGGGCAAGCTGCTCGGAATCAAAGTCTATGGCAAGGAAATCCTTGCCTCCATCATGGACAAATACAAACTCACCAAAGAGGAAGTGGAAAACATCAAAGCCACTAAACAGAATTGGTGGTCTGACTTCTGCCGCTTTTACAAGCAGTTCGGCACCAGCGCCGCCATTGCTTACGAATCCTTCGAGGTCGATTCGATGCAGCTCTATCAAGAAGAGGAACTCATCCTGAACGAACTCGTCGAACGGGAGTCTTGCATCATCGTGGGGCGCACCGGTTTCCACATCTTCAAAGGGAACCCGAACGCCATCCGACTCTTCCTCATCGCCGACCCCGAAGCCCGCATGAAACGTATCATGCGAAAGCAAAACGTTGACGAAAAGGAGGCCCGCGAAATCTTGGAGCGCGTTGACAAGTCTCGTGAGAACTTCACGAAAACCTTCGCCGGCACCTCCCGCTACGACGCCCGCAACTACGATATGGTGTTCAACGTCACTCCTTTCACCACCGACCAAGTGGCACAATTCCTCGCAGAAAATATCCGGAAGAAATATGACGTATAACCTTTTAACCTCCTAAACCTTAAACCCTAAACCCTAAACCTTAAACCCTAAACCTTAAACCCTAAACCTTAAACCCTAAACCTTAAACCCCAAACCCTAAACCCCAAACCCTAAACCCCAAAACAAAAACGTCCGCGCAAATCTGCCCGGACGTTTCTTTTTAACTAAATTCCCAAAACTACTCAGCTTTGTAGAACGGCATCTTCACGGTGACAGCCTTCAACAGACGGTTACGCACCTTGATGAAGATTTCCGTACCGGATTTTGCGAACTCTTTCTTGATGAGAGCCGTACCGATACCCTTGTTCACGGACGGTCCGAATGTACCGGAACGTACTTCGCCGATGACGTTGCCTTCAGCGTCGCACACCTCGTAGCCGTTTCTCGGAATACCGCGGTCGATGAGCTCGAAACCGGCGATTCTGCGGGTCACGCCGTTGGCCTTCAGGTCTTCCATGAACTTGCGGTCGATGAAGTCCTTGCCGTCCACGAATTTGGTAATCCAGCCGAGACCAGCCTCGATCGGAGAAATCGTGTCGTCGATTTCGTGACCATACAGGCAGAAGCCCATCTCCAAACGCAGAGTGTCGCGAGCGCCCAAACCGATAGGTTTGATGTCGAACTCAGCACCAGCTTGGAACACAGCGTCCCAAATCTTCATGGCGTCCTCGTTCTTGAAGTAAATCTCGCATCCGCCGCTGCCGGTGTAACCCGTAGTGGAGAAGAGGATGTTGTCGATGCCAGCGAAAGTGATGATCTGGTTGGTGTAGTACTCCATGTCAATCACGTTTGCACTGGTCAGCTTCTGCATAGCCTTGAGAGCCAAAGGACCCTGAACAGCCAATTGGGAGATGCCGTCGGAGATGTTCTCAATCTCAGCGCCGAAGTTCTTGTTCTGCTCGACCACCCATGCCCAGTCCTTGTCGATGTTAGCAGCGTTCACCACCAACAGATAGTCCTCGTCGTGGAGGTTGTAAACCAAAAGGTCGTCCACAATACCGCCCTTGCCGTTCGGGAAGCAGCTGTATTGCACTTTGCCCGGGAACAGCGCAGCCACGTCGTTCGTGGTGATGTGTTGCAGCAAAGCCAATGCCTTCGGACCCTTCACGGTGAACTCACCCATGTGGGACACGTCGAACACGCCCACCTTGTTGCGCACCTGCAGGTGCTCATTGGTGATGCTATCGTATTGAATCGGCATGTAAAAGCCTGCAAACTCTTCCATTTTGGCACCTAAGGCCTCATGTTTCGCTCTGTAAACGGTTTCTTTCATATTTCTCTGATTTTGATATTATTAACGATTAATATTTCAGTGGGCAAAAATACATTTTTTTTTGATTACATGGGATTAAGTTTACAAGCTTAGAAGCTTTACACGCTTACAAGTTTACACGCTTAAAAGCTTAAAAGCTTACACGCTTAAAAGTTTACTGGCTTACTAAGCTCCTAAGCTCCTAAGCTTCTAAGCTCCTAAACTCCTAAACTCCTAAGCTCCTAAGACCCTAAACGTGTAACCGCACATAATGTATCGTCTTCCCTTCCGCCAACCACATCTTCTCATAGAAGGTCTGCACCTCAGTGAGCAACGGTTCCGCATCGCCCGCATAGACATCGGGGATATTTTCCAAAAGCTCCCAACGCTGTTCTTGGGCTGTTTCCAACAGGTATTCGTAAAGAAAATCGCTGTCGGACTTCAAATGCAAAATACCGCCGCCCTCAGGCCAAATCTGACGGTAGTAATCGTTCACGAAGTGCGGACCCACCAAGCGCTTCCGCTCCTTCTTGATCTGCGGGTCAGGGAAGGTCACCCAAATCTCATCGACCTCACCCGGTGCGAAATACCAGCCGATGTGGTCGATGGTGATCCGCAGAAACGCCACATTGTCCAGTTCCTGTTCAATGGCATCCTTACAGCCGCGCCACAACCGCGCACCCTTCCGGTCCACGCCGATGTAATTGCAATCCGGGAACCGCTTCGCCATCGCAATGGTGTATTCCCCTTTACCGCATCCCAACTCCAACACTATCGGATGGTCGTTGTGGAAATAATCCTCCTTCCAACGCCCCCGCAACGGGAACGCCTCCCCAGCTCGGTCGTACTCCGAATGCTGGAACAAATTCTTAAACGTCGCGTTCTCCGCGAACCTCGCTAATTTATGCTTCGCCATATTTTAATTCATAATTCATAATTCACAATTCATAATTCACCCATCACACGTCTCACGTCCCACATCACAACTACTAACTGCTAACTATTAACTATTAACTAACCCCCAATACTCCCCTTTCCTCTCCATCAGTTCCTCGTGCGTGCCGCTCTCCACGATCCTGCCTCCATCCATGACGTAGATGCAGTCCGCGTGACGGATGGTGGACAAACGGTGCGCGACCGTCACCACTGTGCAACGCTTGGAAAGTTCGTCGATAGACTGCTGCACTAACCGCTCGCTCTCCGTGTCCATCGCCGAGGTGGCCTCGTCCAAAATCAGTATCGGAGCCTTGCGCAACACCGCCCGCGCAATGCTGATGCGCTGACGCTGTCCGCCCGACAACGCCACCCCACGGTCACCCACCACATGGTCGAAACCGTCAGGCAACGACTCGATGAAATCGTAGATGTTCGCCACTTTTGCCGCTGACACCACTTCCTCCATCGAAACATCCAACCCTAAGGTGATGTTGTGATACAACGTGTCATGGAACAACATGACATCCTGCGAAACAAGCGCAAAAAGCGACCTATAATCGGCGATTTTATATCGGTTGGACGGAATGGCGTCCAGCACGACAAAACCGCCCTGTGGGTCATAAAAACGCATCAGAAGGTCAACGAGCGTACTCTTACCAGAACCCGAAGCGCCGACAAACGCCACAGAAGCCCCCTTCGGAATCGTCAAACAGACGTCTTTAATCACTGGTTCATCGTTATAAGCAAACGTAACATGTTGCAATTCAAGACTATCTTTGAATTCGGAAACAGGAAGCGCATCATCAGCATCTTCCACCGTGTCTTCAATGTCCAAAAAATCCTGGATACGGTCCATAGAGGCTTGACCGCGTTTGTAATCGGCAACAGCTGACGAAATATTCTTAATCGGGTTGATAACCTGCGAAAACAGCGCAATATAGGTGATAAACAACGGAGCCGACAAGGAAGAGCGCTCTGATAGAACCAAGAGTCCACCAATCACTAACACCGCCATAACAGCTGTAACACTTAAGAACTCGCTCAACGGCGACGAAAGATAGCTGAGGCGATAGATAGTCTTCTGACGGTCATGGAACTGATGGTTCAAACGATTAAACTTTTCGTAAGAGGCCTTTTCAGCATTGAAACCATATATCACCCTCAATCCAGATAAAGTCTCCTCCACATGCGAAAGCAGAACACCCAAACGCTTACGGTAGGTTTTCGAAGAACGGCGCAAAGCATGCGAGAGCAGACCAATCAGCAAAAAAGAGGCAGGCATCAACAAGACAGACCAAAGCGAAAGCTGGTAATCAATATAAAAGAGAAAAGCAAGATAAAACAGAAGCGCAATAGGATCGGTTAAAAGCTGATGAATAGCGGTCAAAACGGTGTATTCCACTTCTTGGGTGTCATTTACGGCGCGAGTGACAGCATCGCCGCGGTTCTGCTTGTTGAAGTATCCCAACGGCAGGGAAATCATCTTGTCGTAAAGCCGATTACGCAATTGAAAGAGAAAATCACTGCGCACATGTGCCATCACCCACTGAGAGCCATAGGAAGCAAGGTTGCGAAGGAAAAACAAGAGAGCCGCAAACAGAATCACAACCGCCAATGAACCCTGAAGCTTCTCCAAAGAGAAAAACCGGGAAAGCAAAGCCACCACATATGCGGACACTGGACTCAACCCCTCCAAATTCCCATAGAACAGCAACCGCAAAAACGGCTCTATCATCAGGAAAGTGAGTATCGTCAACGCCACATACAGCACATTCAACAACAACACCAGGCTCAATCTACCGATATATCGCTTCAGATAATTCATAATTCAAAATTCACAATTAAGAACATTCCCTAAGTAAACCTCAAAACATTAAGCTCCTAAACTCCTAAACACCTAAACCTTAAACCTTAAACCTTAAACCTTAAACCATAAACTCTCCTCACCTATAACCTAAAAAAAGGGAGTTGCCGCTCGTTGCAACAACTCCCTAAGGTTAAAGATATCTAGTTTAATTATCTAGCTAAAGAGGTAACCACAACTTTCTTCGTGATGACTGCGTCTTGAGTACGGACAGTCATGATGTATGAACCGACTGAGAGGTTGTTAACACCGACTTCGAAGTAGAAGTTGTCGTTGTCGATATACATGTTGCCATTGTAAATCTGCTTACCGTTGAGGTTAGTCAGAGTCACATTAGCTTCACCTGCCATATGGTGGACACGTGCCTTCAGAGTGGTAGTGATTGCAGGAGCCGGGTTCGGCCAAACTTCCATCTGAGGAGCAACGTTCTCAACAACGAGAGCAGGAGCAACAGAAGGTTCAACTTCAGGTTGTGCAACAGGTGCGAAGCTTTCGCCAACAACTGTGAAGGTCAAAGAGTCTTCAACAATCATAGTACGAACAGCGTGTGAACCTGCCATAGAAGCATAACCACCAATGAGTCTCAGATTACCAAATTCGTCAGTGTAGAGATCTTGGATAACCTCTCTGTTGGAGGTAGACCACAATTGATAAACAATCGTGTATTCACCAGGTTGACGATAAGGAACCAATTGAGAAGTGACAATTCTGTTCTTCAAGAAGTGGTAGTACAAGCAATCATAGTAGTCTGCAGCACCGCTACCAACCAAGTTGGTGTTCGGGAAGTGGTTGCCGTAGAAGACACCATTAGCATCTTCATCACCAGGTACTGATGAATTGTGATACATCGTACGAGTAGTGGTTTGACCAGTAGAAGTCTCCCAACTAATAGCATTGCTGTTGATCCAAGGTTTAGAAACGTTACCAGTGTTGTAAGTTCTGGTAGCGAAGTAATCACCAACACTTGTAGGAGGAATCAACACACCATCCTTATAGATGTAGAATTCAACATAAAGCATGGTATCAGCAGCAGGACACTCACCATTAATCTTCCACAGATAGTTAGTCTCCTCGTTCGTATTCAAATCGAAATGACGGATAGGAGTGCTATCAGGAGTCATGAAGACGAATTGAGGAATATCAGTAGCCTTGACGGTGATAATGTCATTATCAATCAACACGTTTTCAGAAACGTTATTCATGTCTGTAGATTTACAACCATGGATATTCGTTTCGACAACATAGAAGAAGTAGAACTCGTTACGAGCAACTTCCTTGCTGTTGATGAAGGTAACATCTTGATCTGATGCAAGAGTATCGAAGACCATAACAGCATTTGTACCGCGATCAACCAAGATATCATCGCCAGAGTTGTTGACAACGAACCATTCGTAAGTGCTGGTTGCATTCGGTTCAACAACACTCATGTTGACAGCACCTTCGAGACAGATAGTAGCATCGCCCTTAGCCTTAGGAGCAAGTACGCTATCAACCATGACGAAGACTGAATCGTAGTAAGTACCGCAAGGAGTATTGACAGATGCAACGAGGGTTTCGCCATTGTACTTAGCGAAGTTCACCATAATGCTACCTGTCTTGATGGTATCACCAGCAAGTGTCCAAACGGTATCGCTAGTAATATGGTCAGGATCATTGACATTGAAGTAGATATGATACTCATCATCCTGTTGAAGCGCTTGGGAAACAACACGGTCAGCAAGAACGAGTTCAGCATTGTTACAGATATACAAGGTGTCATGAGGTTGAGCAAAGAGCGTCACCGTAGGAATACGGTAAATCTTGATGTCGAAGTTAGGAGTAACAATGGTATCTTTACATTCTGTGATCCAAGTATAACGTCCATAAGTAGTATTATTTTGCGTATTGGTAGGAACTGGAACGAATGCAGTAGGATCAAGAACGATAGAATCAACATTGTTCGGCATTCTGACAGTCCAGAATTGTTCTGTGACAGTAGCAGTACCATTCCACTTAGGCTCTTTACCCTCAACGATAAACTGATCCAAAGTAGAACCCGGACATGCAGCTTGCATCACAGGATAAACGGTATCGTTCGTCAGGATGTTCAGAGTGACATAAGCAGTGTCTTGACCGCAGTTAGGAACATTGCCAGTAATAGCAGCCACAACCATAATCTTACCACCAGCAGCAGCCGTAGCGATTTTGTCGTTAATACTCAACTCATGGTAAGAACCCTCACGTAAACCGTAGTATTTGAGTTCGAGCTCATTAGCTCTGTAATTAGCAGAATCAATGATACGAGCGTTCAACAAGGTAACAGGATTGACGAATGTCTGGTTCGGGCAAATGGAGACCGTCGAAGTAGTAGCGGTAACATCAACCTTATTGAGAATGCGGAATGTACCAACCTTCTTCGTCAACTCTTGGCAACCATTACCTGCATAGTAGTAAACATCAGCTTGAGGCATGCTCTTGATAGAGTCAACCAAAGCAGCAACGTTCTTCACAGGAACAAGATGACCAGCAGGATCAAGATACAACCAGCAAGTGGTATCAGCATACATCGTGCTTACACAATGTGCAATGGAATCAGCAGCTTGTGCGAGACAGAGATCGTACACATCATTAGGATCAACCGTAAGAACCGGTTTCGGATTCACTCTAATGGTAACGGTATCAGAATTGACCCAGTTTTGACAATCTGCATCATAGAATCGTGCAAACACCTTAGCATAATCATGTGCAGGATAGAGCAAGCCAGAACGACGTGCATATTCCACTCTGGTACCGGTAGACGGGATGAGATAGACATGAGGATTGTTATAAACACCGCCCATCAAAGTAGCGAAGTTAATAGAATCGCCCTCACAGAATTCATCAGGCTGCACGAGGTGCAGGTAGTTAGTGTCAACCACGATGGTAGCAGACTTGGTGGTAGAACCACAGTTGTTGTAAGCTTCCACAACAAGAGTCTTACCATTGTAAGCATAATAGACAGGGAAGTTGAAGGTGTTCGTATTATTCACAGCTTGAGCAGGAGCAAGCAACTTGCTAGGATTATCATTGAAGTAAATCTTCACACTGTCAACACCTGCACCATAGATATTAACCTTTGCAGTGAAATCATAAGAATCACCAGCGCAATAAGGATTGCTGAGATTGAAAGTAGTAACCACAGGAATAGAATCCGTAAGGATAGTGAACTCGTCAGATTGAACTCTGTCAGGACAATCACCATTGGTAACAACAAATCTGTAAGTACCTGCACCATTAACATTAATAGTCTGTACGTTTTGAACTTCAGTCCAAGTAATAGGAGAAGTTTTCTTTTGCAAAGTCAAAGTACCAACATTAACGGTAACGGCATTGTACATTCTGACCAAAATGTCAGAAGGAACACAGAAGATACCATTGTTGAGAGCCAAAGCGTCAGTGAAATCAGCGTTAGCCTCAGGAAGGATGGTGTGGTAATAGTGATAAACACTGTCACAACCATAAGCTGTAGCGTTGTTCACGCGAACATCCTCAGTGAAAGTAATAGGCGCGAAAGTAGTATTACGTCTTTGCCATCTATTGTAGAATGAGCAAGCGGTATCGTAAATAGTGACAGCAGCGGTATCGTGTGTGAAGAAGTTGATCTGAGAACGAGAGGTACAACCTCGCATATCCTCAACGTCAACACAGAAGGTGTGCATACGACCAGACGGATAGTCAGCAGCGTAGATCTTGAAGCTCTCTTCCTTGTCAACACCTGCAGGAGTGACGTAGGAATTAGACCAAACAATCTTTGTAAATTTATCTGCATTTCCAATACCAATCATGACAGAATCATTCTGACAAGCTTCGATAGAATTGTTAGGAAGGATAGTATGATCGGAAATGAAAACAGGAAGCACTCTGCCCTGGACGCAAACATGAACTATGCTATCGGTGGTACAACCAGTAGCAAGGCTTCTGACATGCAAATGATAATCGCAGCAGAGGATAGCGTCAGTAGCAACTTGGACCGTAGGACCATAAATCGTGTCGTTGTGACAAGCCTTCACCCATCTGTATTCGAATTCGCCTTGAGCGCAGGAAGCGTTAGCCGTTGCACTTGCAGTGAGGGAAGCGTTCTCCGTGTTCAAGCAGAAACCGAATGTGTTATTATAATTATTGTTATTTTCAGGAGTGATGGTAACGATAGGAGCACAGATGTTATCAGTAGGAACGTTGAAGTTATCATTTGCCTTACAACCGGAAACTTCATCGATGACATACACAGTGTGTGCACCTGCAATACCCGTCCAGGTATTGGTCTCAGAGTAGTTACCGTCAACATCGAGGCTGTAACGGAAATCAGTGTTGGTGAACAGCGTGCTCGTAGCCGTTGCAGTCAAAGCACCGTCATAAAGGGCAGGTTCGCAAGAATGGTTGTTGAAAATGTCAGCATTGATAACGAAATCAACAGCAGACTTTTCAACCACAACATTGGTAGCGACTGCGAAAGCACAACCAGTGGTTGTATCCTTCACCATAGCGGTGTAGGTACCATCCATCACACCGGTGAAGACATTGTTGAACTGATACGGATAAACCATATTGTTGTCCACACCAACAAGGCTATACATCTTAACGGCGTCAACATTCGGAGCGCCATTAGCGTGTTTAGCATTAGCAGTAACTGTTACGGTACCGTCGTAAGGAGCCTTACAGTTCTTGTTAGCTGTTGCAAATGCAGAACCTTCAATGTAGTCGTCAGAATGAGGAACCGTGATGGTATCATGGATGTTACAACCTTTAGTCTTATCATACACATTGACGAAATAGAGAGTATCGGTGAGGTGATACATGGTGTAGTTATCCATATCGAAGTAATTCACCTGGAGACGTGCACCAGCGGAATCATTCTCATTTGCATAGTAGAATGAATAATCGTAACGAGAGATATTTTTGTAAGGATTATCCATCACGATAGAACCGTTACCCGGGTGTTCGAAGGTAGGAACACACATGGTGTTAGCGGTAGCATGCATTGCAAGTTCAGGATACTCATATTGAAGAACCTCGACATTGTAATTCTGAGAAGGACACAGATAAGTAGAAATGAATGAGAAGGTATAAGTATCTGCACTCAAATGTTCAAACTTCTTAGAAGAAACAGTAAGAGCATCCGTGGTATCACCGTTGAAGACGATCTTATATGGTTTAATGTAATCAGAAGTAGGATTCTTGATGTAAATAGTAACAGTACCATCGTAATCAGCAATAGTAGGATCACAAGAGGTGTTGGGAGTCTTTGAAATGCTATTCAACTCAGGGATATAAGTAGTATTCACAATAACATCATCCTTTTGAGTCAAACAACCAGTGTTTTCAAATACAGCCTTAACTCTATAGTTACCAGCAGCAAGTTGTTGAGGATAACCGAAAGCAGGATAGTTGACATAAACTGCTTCATCCTCAGGAATCGGATTCTCTGAAGTGCCTAAGTAAGCATAGGTAACTTTTGCACCAGTAGAAACACCCGTAACCTTGAGACCACCATTAACAAGATTGTCTTCATTAGGACAATAGTTATTAGCATAAGTGGTAACAGTAAATGCAGGATTAACAGTATTGTTGCCAACGTTAATTTCTTTAGTAGTTCTACAACCTGATGCAGAATCTGCAGCATAAATTTTATAAGGACCTGACGCCAAGTTTTCAACAACAGGATTACCATGGATGTCAGTAATCACTTGCTCACCTCCAAAAGTAATGGTATAATACACTGATTGAGGATTGGTCAAGAAAGTGAGTTTACCATTAGGATGTTCGGTATCACAAGAGGTGTTAGAAGAAGCTGTAACGAAGATAGAAAGGGTAGCACCAGAGGGTTCCAAAGTAACCATCAAAGGATCAGACTCACAGAAGGTGGAGTTGCTGGTCTTCTTAATGTAATAGTTACCATTGGTAAGATTCTCATAAGAATCCAAAACATTGCCCTGAGCATCGGTAATCTCATAAGAGTAACCTGCGACAGGATGGAGATCGATAGAACCATCGTTATTCTTACAAGTAGTAGG
>Ga0265299_10004052_pt1 | contig 14016 bp, 10 predicted proteins | sample AusTroGonzalo_MG_4_FD_193485 | JGI IMG/M metagenome (GOLD analysis project Ga0265299, IMG submission 193485) | Bovine rumen microbial communities from tropical cattle in Woodstock, Queensland, Australia - Gonzalo_02 | ecosystem: Host-associated > Mammals > Digestive system > Stomach > Rumen ...
CGCCGTCCTCGCGGCCCACGCCCACACATTTATACATAGGGCACTGCTCCAAGAAGTAATCCAGCTGGAAATCCACGGCTTCCTGCACACCGAAAACGGCAGGGCGCTGGTCCAGAATCATATCGGCGGCGGCTTTGCGCCTGTACTGCCAAGAATTCTCATGGTCGTTGGCCACGCCCGCACGGACGTTGAAGGTCATGACCTTGATGGGCGTCTGGGCCTGGCGGCAGGCAAGCATGGAAAGGGATGCCGCAAGGAGAATCAGGATTCTTTTCATTTCCGGAATAGTTTACAGGTCAATTTCAATGATATAGTCAATACTGCAATCGGCATCCTGGGGCACCTGGACGGTGAAATCGGTTTTGCCCTTCTTGAACTGGATGGCCGATCCATCGGCGAAAGCCTTCACAGCTCCTTTCTTAACCTTGAGGGGGAAAGGCAGGGTGATGACGCCATCCTCCGGCATTTCCAGTACGTGCAGGAAAATCTTGCCCTCTTTGTGCGTGAGAACGCCCCAGGGCTGGGGTTTAAGCATAGTGGCACGCGTACCGTAGATGCTTTCCCCATTGACGGCCATCCATTCACCCATGGCGGCCAGGCGGGTAACGCTACCGGCGGGAATGGTGCCATCCGGGCCAGGGCCAACGTTCAGCAGGAGGTTGGCATTGCGTCCGGCGATACTCACCAGCGTCCGAAGAAGATCCGGAACGGTTTTCCACTTGGGATCGCGCAGATTGTAGCCCCAGTTGTCGTTGAGTGTCTTGCAGGTTTCCAGGGCAAGGTCCTGGCTGATATGGCTGGTGCGGCTGTAACCGGATTCATTCTCTCCGGGGATGTCGCGTTCGAACACCTGGATATCCTCTCCGGGAATGGGCACGCGGTGGTGATTATTGGCCACCAGGCAGGAAGGCTGGAGGGAGTGGATAAGCTTGTAGATGCGCTCATAGCCCCAGTCGAAGTCCACTTTCAGTTCCTGGCCTGCTTCCGGCTTTTTGATCTTGGCCCAGTCGCCGTCGAACCAGATGCAGCCGATGGGTCCGTAATTGGTGAGCAGTTCGGTAATCTGTTCACACATGAAGTCCAGGTAGTGGGCATAATCGGCCTTGGGGTTGCCGTCGCCGCGGGGATAGTCATCGCGGCCCCAGTCCAGCAGGGAATAATAGAAATTGAGGCCGATTCCCTCGGCGTGGCAGGCATCGGCCAGTTCCTTGATGGGATCGCGGTGCCAGGGCGTGGCGTCCATTACGTTATACGGCGAGGCCTTGGTGGCGAACATGGAGAAGCCGTCGTGGTGGCGGGAAGTGATGGTGATATACTTGGCACCCGAAGCCTTGATCTGGCGCACCCACTGCCTGGCGTCGAAGCGGGAAGGATAGAAACCGCCCGGGTAAGTGGAATATTCCTCGTAGGGCACCTTCTCATTGTACATCACCCATTCGCCCTGGGCCAGCATGGAATACACGCCCCAGTGGATGAAAACGCCGAATTTGTCGTCCCTGAACTGTTCTTTGGCAGCCACCACTTCCGCGGTGGGGACATAGCCCTTGATGCCTTCCTCAATATCGGGAAGGAGAGGGGCTTGGGAAAGGCCCAGAAAGGCCGATAACAACAATGTGGTTAGCATATCAGTTTGTGTTTGAATTATTTACAGAGAATGTGCAGGTAATGGGTTCGCTCTGGGCATCCCAGGAATCCACGGCCACTATTTCAGCGGTGTACGCCCCTTCTTCCAGATTGGCCAGGGAAAGTTCATAGGCCGGTTTCATTTGCGAAGGCAGCGGAACCCGGTAAAAATCGGCCAGGATCTTTTTGAGGGCCACCTGCTCTCCGTCCTTGGAGATGGTAATCCTATAATGGTGCACGAATTCATCGTCGGTTCCCGCAGCGAAGCACAGTTTCCCGTCTTTGAATTCGGCCGATGAAAGCACCGGCGGCGTGTTCCGGGCCCTGAGGGTTTCGTGGTTGTAGCGCGCCAGGTGGGAAAGGTCCTTGCGGGGCGCCGGCAATTCCCAAAGGTCTCCAATCACAGCCTTATTGTAGAAATCCATGCGGGTCAGGCGGGCATTGCCCTTTTTGTCGAACTGCAGCAGAAGGCCCTGCGAGAACTTTCCCGCCCCTTTCATGACCGTCACGGTGGCCATGTCCTCATAGTTCCCGTTGTCAATGGCCATATAGCTGGTGGAAGCAGTTCCCACGGAGGTGAAAGCGCCCTGCCAGATGCTGCGGGGATCGTTCAGGGGGAAATGCAGGTGCCCGCCGAAAGTGATTACCTGGGGATAGCGGGAAAGGATGCCGGTAAGTTCCTTGGTGGACCAGTAGTCCCCCATCCGGGTGTAGGTGTCCTGCAGGACGGAGCCGTAGCAGGTGCCGTAAATCATAGGATGGGTAAGGAGGATGATATATTGCTTGGGATCTTTAGCCGTGATTTCCTGTAAACGGGCCTCCAGCCATTCCAACACAGCAGGATCATAGGTAATAGGACTGGAATGATCCGGCGTGAGGCAAAGGATGTGGTAGTTGCCGATAACACAATGCCGGCATTCCAGCGAATCCCGCATAACGGGGTCCTGGTCCGTGAGGAAATAGTCGGGACCCAGGATGGTATGGAAAACCGCATGCTGGGACACACTTTCCCGGGTCCAGCGATACTGGGGATTCATATCGTGGTTGCCGATGGTATACACCATGGGAACCTCCACCGGGTTCAGGACTTCCTCATAGAGGCGCTTGAAATCGGCCATTTGATTCTCCGAAGCCACGTTGATAAGGTCTCCCACCACCAGGACGCCGTCCAGTTTTCCCTCCGTGGCATCCACCAGCCGGGTGAGGACATTGTGGAATTTTTCTTCTGATCCATAGCCGTTTCCTATATGCGTATCGCTGATTACTCCCAGGGACAGAACGATGGAGTTTTCATCGAAACGACTGTTCTGTTGGCAGCAGGCAAACAGAATAGGAAGGGTTAGCAGCCCCAGTGCAAAGTGGATAGGTTTCATAGGCATAAAGTTAATGAAAAATCGGCAAATTTTTTTATCTTTGGAGTATGAAAACGCATTTTTTCTTTTTGGCCTTCGCCTTGGGCTTGAGTGTGACCTTGTCGGCCCAACATGTACAGTATGTGAATCCTTTTATCGGCACTGCCGGGATGGGACATACCTTCCCCGGAGCCTGCGTCCCCTTCGGCGGCGTACAGCTCTCGCCCGACACAGAAATGATTCCCCACAACGTCAAGGGCGTCTATCAGCCGCGCACCTATGAATACTGCGCCGGCTACCAGTACGACGACCCCACCATCGTGGGTTTCAGCCATACGCATTTCAGCGGCACCGGTCACTCCGACCTTGGCGATATCCTGCTTATGCCCGGAACCGGCCAGATCCAACTGGTGCCCGGCACGGCGGAAAAGCCGGAGGAAGGCTACCGTCAGCGTTTCAGCCACGAAACTGAATCGGCCGGCGCCGGTCATTACGAAGTGACCCTGGCCGACAGCAATATCCGGGTGGAACTTACGGCCACCCAACGGGTTGGCGTACACCGCTACACCTACCCCGCCGGGGCCGATGGCCATCTGGTGCTGGACCTGGACCACGGCATTTATAACTATGACGGCAAAACCCTTTGGGCCGAAGTAAGGGTGCTGAGCCCCACGCTCATCACGGGCTACCGCATCACCAACGGCTGGGCCCGCACCAACTATACTTACTTCGCCATCAGCTTCTCCAGCCCCATCACCGAATACGGCTATGAGGACAAAGCGCCCGTGTACTACAAAGGCGGCTATGCCAAATTCCCGCAATACCACAACTTCCCGGAAATGGCCGGCCGGAAACTGGCCGCCTGGTTCCGCTTCGACACTGAGTCCCAGCCGGAACTCACCGTGAAAGTGGGTATTTCGGCCACAGGAATGACTGGCGCACTGAAAAACCTGGAGGCCGAGGCAGGAGACAAGGACTTCGACCAGCTTCGCTGCCAGGCAGAACAGGCGTGGGAAAAAGAACTCTCCTGCCTGGAATTGGAAGGCACCGAGGCCGAAAAGACCATGTTCTACACCTCCCTGTACCATACGATGATCAATCCTTCCGTCTATATGGATGTGGACGGGCTGTACCGGGGACTGGACCACGAACTGCACCTGGCCAATGGCTTCACCAACTATACCGTTTTCTCCCTCTGGGACACTTACAGGGCCGAACATCCCTTCCTGGCCCTGTTCAAACCGCAGCGCGACGAAGACATAATCGCCTCCATGCTGGCCCACTATGAGCAGAGCGCACACGGCATGCTGCCGGTCTGGAGCCACATGGCCAATGAGAACTGGTGCATGACGGGTTACCACAGTGTAAGCGTGCTGTCCGACGCCATTGCCAAAGGGCTGAAAGTAGACGGGAAAGAGGCCCTGGAAGCCATGGTTTCTACCTCCACCGTTCCATGGTACGGAGGCTTGGGAGAGTACATGAAACTGGGTTACGTACCGCTGGAAGCCAGCGCCACTGCCGCCAGCAACACCCTGGAGTATTCCTACGACGACTGGGCCATCGCCGCCGCGGCCGAGCGCCTGGGCGATCAAGAAACCGCTGCCCGCTATTATGCCAGAGCAGCCTACTACCGCAACATTTTTGACCCGTCCATCTCCCTTGCCCGTCCCCGCTACAACGACGGCACTTTCAAGGCCGATTTTGACATAAAACAAACTGTGGGACAGGGATTTATCGAAGGCAACTCGCAGAATTTCTCCTTCCACGCGCCGCAGGACGTGAACGGCCTTCTGCAGCTGATGGGCGGCGACAAACGCTTCATCGCCACGCTGGACGACCTCTTCGGCACCCATCTGCCGGAGTACTGCTACGCCGATAATGAAGATGTCAGCGAGGAATGCCTCCTGGGCGGCTATGTCCACGGAAACGAACCCAGTCACCATATCCCCTACCTGTACGCCTGGACCTCCCAACCCTGGAAAACCCAGTACTGGCTGCGGGAGATTATCGACCGCTTCTATCGGCCCGAAATCCGCGGCTTGGGCGGCAACGACGACTGCGGACAAATGAGCGCCTGGTATATTTTCTCGGTCCTGGGCTTCTATCCCGTTTGTCCCGGCACAGACCAGTATGTAATCGGCGCCCCTTACCTGCCTTATGCCAAGCTTCAGTTGGACAACGGAAAGGTCTTGGAAATCAAGGCTCCCGGCGTTAGCGACACTAACCGCTATGTGAAGGCCGTCAAGCTGAACGGCAAGCCGGTGGACAAGCTTTACCTTACGCACGAAGAACTGCTGCAGGGCGGCACGCTGGAATTTGTCATGAGCAAGACCCCCAATAAACGCCGCGGCACTTCCGCCAACGCCAAACCCTACTCGCTATGAGAAAAGCTGTTTTAGCCCTGGCGCTGTTTGCCTGCACGGCCGTTTTCGCGCAGGAGCGCCTCATCGATTCCGTTAATCCTTTTATCGGAACGGATGGCTTCGGGAACGTGTATCCCGGTGCGCAAATCCCCTTCGGCGGCATCCAGATCAGCCCCGACACCGACGACTACGACTACGATGTAGCGGCAGGATACAAATACAACAAGCCCACCATCATGGGCTTCAGCCTCACCCACTTAAGCGGTACCGGCATTCCGGATCTGGGCGATTTCCTCTTTGTGCCGGGTACCGGGACTTTGAAATCGGCCACCGGCACGGACACGGACCCCGACAGCGGCTACCGTTCCCGTTTCAGCCATGAGCGGGAGGCGGCATCCCCCGGCTATTATACGGTGGATCTGCTGGACTACGGCGTCAAGGCCGAAATGACCGCATCTTCGCGCAGCGGCATCTTCCGTTTCACTTATCCGGCGGCCGATTCAGCCTTCGTGATGGTGGACCTGAACCATACCCTCCGCTGGAAATGCGAATGGTCCACGGTGCGCCTGCTGGACGATTATACCATTATCGGCAGCAAAATCGTGGCGGGATGGAATCCCAACCGCCATGTCTATTTTGCTGCGCGTTTCTCGGAGCCCATCCGGGATTTCGTGATCCTGCAGGAGGGCGAGCCCGTGATTTACAACACCAAACGCTTCCGCAGCAGCCTGGAGGCCTGGGGCCGCGGATTGCAGGCCTGCGTCCGTTTCAGCACCGTGGAAGGGCAGCAGGTTTGCGTAAAAGTGGCAGTATCGGCCGTGGGCACCGACGGCGCCTTGAAGAACCTGGGCGAACTGGACGGCAAAGGATTTGAGGCCGTGAGGGCCGATGCAGAAGCCCTTTGGGAGGCCGAACTGGGCAAGTATCAGCTGGATCCCGCCTGTGACAAAGCCACGCGGGAGACCTTCTACACCAGCGTATACCGCACGGCCCAGCATCCCTTCCTGTTCCAGGATGTGGACGGCCGTTTCCGGGAGCACGACAATACCATCGGCCAGGCAAAAGGATGGACCAACTACACCACTTTCTCGCTTTGGGACACGTACAGGGCCTTCCATCCGCTGCTGAACCTGGTGAATCAGCCCCTGCAGGCAAACCTTGCCAACTCCATGCTGGCGCACTTCGACAAAAGTACGGAGCACATGCTCCCCATCTGGTCCTTCTACGGCGGCGAAACCTGGTGCATGATCGGCTATCACGCCTGCTCGGTTCTGGCCGATATGATTATGAAAGGTGTGAAAGGCTTTGACTACGAAAGGGCCTACCAGGCCATGAAGACCACAGCCACCAATCCTCACTACGACTGCATTCCGGAATACACGGAACTGGGCTATGTCCCCTTTGACAAGGAGAAGGAGTCCGTGTCCAAGACCCTGGAATACGCCTACGACGACTGGTGCATCGCCCAGGTTGCCCAACTGCTGGGGCACCAGGAAGACTATGAATTTTTCATCGGCCGGAGTCGCAATTACCGCAACCTGATTGATCCCGAGACCAAGTATATGCGCGGAAGGGATTCCCAGGGGAACTGGCGCACGCCGTTCGCCCCCATTGCCTACCAGGGTCCCGGTTCGGTGAACGGATGGGGCGACATCACCGAAGGCTTCACCATGCAGTACACCTGGACCGTTCCCCACGCCTTCGAGGACTATATGGACATTGCCGGGAAAAAGTTCCTCTGCGAGCGTCTGGACAGCATTTTCAAGCTGGAAATGAGCGACGATATTCCGGGTGCCCACGACATCTGGGGCCGTATCGGCGGCTACTGGCACGGCAACGAACCCTGCCACCACGTACTCTATCTCTATAATAAACTGGGCAAGCCGCAGGAGTGCCAGAAATGGGTGCGCTATGTGGCCGATCACTTCTATGGCAACACGCCTGACGCCCTAAGCGGAAACGATGACTGCGGCCAAATGAGCGCCTGGTATCTTTTCAATTGCATGGGCTTCTACCCTGTCTGTCCCGGCAGCGACGAATATGAACTGGGCTCGCCCTGCGTACCCGGCGTCCGGGTGCGCCTCTCCGGCGGCGGTACGCTCACCGTACGCACCAAGAACTGGAGCAAGGAGCACGTCTACGTGAAGGCCGTCTACCTCAACGGGCAAAAAGTAAAAGGAAGCACCATCCATTATTCGGAAATAAAGGATGGCGCCGACCTTCTCTTTGTGATGAAATAAAGCTTATTTCCAGTAGTGGGAGGCCTGGATGGCTGCTTTCTGCAGGATCCGGGCCTCTTTTTGCGTAATCTCGTTCTCCGTGCCCTGGTTGCGGAAGGTGTTGCCCTTCACACTGACACCGAAAACGGGACAGATTAGGGTTTCGAACCACACGCAGGCGGTGAGATATCGGCCATATTTATAGTCCATGTGGAAGCCGTCGCGGGTAAATTCCCTATCGGTGGGGAAATTACTCTTGCGAAGGTTCTGCACGGCCACGCCGGAGGCCATGACAACGGGGATATCGTAGTCTTTGCGCAACTTGGCTACACAGGATTCGATGCAGGCATACATCAGTTCCTGGCTGTAGGTATAGTTGGCGAAACTGCGGTTCTCGTAGTTGTGTGCATAGGCCCAGGTCTGGTGCCAGACAATGGCGGCATTGGGATTGGAGCAGTTCAGGCGGACGATCTCGATGAGCCTGGGCAGCCAGGGATCGTAGCTGTCCCAGCGGCCGCTTTTGGGAGAACCCTGCTGAAGGGTGATAATGTCCCAGGGTTCATCGCCCAAACCATCCATGAAACTACCCTCCTGGTATTTTTTAATGGTCTCCCACTGGTTGGCAACGGACTTTTTGTAAACGTACTCGTGGCCGTTGGTTTCGAATTCCTGGCAGTGCCTTTCCAGGGTGCAGCCACCGATGTAGAGCCGACCCAGGATCACATTGTGGATACCGGCGGCCTCCAGCAGGCCCGGCAGGTATTCCGTGGCATCGTCGGAGAAGGAGTTTCCGATGGCCAGAATACGGAGGGTGTCGGGCCGCTGCGGCAGCGGATGATTGGGATAGAACGACTGCGCTCCTGCCGGCTGGAGGAACACAAAAAAGGCTAAAAAGCCTGTAAGAAGCAGTTTTTTCATTGTACTTCAGCTCTGTATTCCAGGATGTCGGCCGGTTGGCAGTCCAGAGCCCGGCAGAGGGCGTCCAGCGTGCTTATGCGGATGGCCTTGGCCTTGCCACACTTCAGGACAGAAAGGTTGGCAGGGGTAATGCCCACTTTCTCGGCCAGCTCGCCGGAAGACATTTTCCGGCGGGCCAGCATGACATCTATATTGGTTATGATGGGCATAACGGACTATTTTTCGGCTTCCGGCTGCGGCTGTTCATCGGCCTTGCCTTTCAGATAGGAAGGGAGTTCCATGCCGGCCATCTTGAACAGGTCTTCCAGCGGGGGAACACTCTTCATCATACCGGAAATGAAGTTGGAAGTGGCAGTTTTGCCGTCGGTGCCGTTGCCGGTGTCCCAAACGGTGACCTTGTCGATGTTGATGCCCTTCACGGCCTCCACCTGGGTCTTCACCAGTTCGGGCAGTTTGTCGGCGATCATCATCAGGACGGCCTTCTGGGCGTCTCCTTCGGCGGCGTTTACCATGCTCTTGAAACCATCGGCCTGCTTGGTGAGGATCTCCAGCATACCGCGGGCCTGGGCGTCCATCTTGGCGAAGATGGCGTCGGCCTCACCTTTGGCCTTGCGGCGGATCTGTTCGGCTTCTGCCTCGGCCTCGATGATCTTTTTCTGCTTATCGATTTCGGCGGCGACCACGATGTTGGCCTTCTGGGTGGCCTGCTCGCGTTCGGCGCGGGCCAGTTCGGCGTCGCGCTCGCTCTGATAGGCTTCTTCCAGGGCCTTGGCGGCCTGCACCTTTTCCGCGGCCACAGCCAGACGGGTGGCTTCTGCGGTCTTCTGACGACGTAGGGCGTCGGAGTTGGCAATCTCGATCTTGGCGTTGTTCTCACCCTTTACGGCATCGGCATCGGCCGCAGCAACGTTCACGCGGGTGTCTTTATCGGCCATGGCCTTACCGGTTTCACCGTAACGGTTCTGTTCGGCCACGCTCTTCTTGGCGTCGTTGATGGCCTTGGCGGCGGCTTCCTTACCCAGGGCCTCGATGTAACCGGATTCGTCGCGGATATCGGTGACGTTCACGTTGATGAGCTTCAGGCCGATCTTGCGGAGTTCGGCCTCCACGTTGGCAGATACGCTGGCCAGGAATTTATCGCGGTCGGCGTTGATTTCCTCGATGTCCATGGTGGCGATCACCAGACGCAGCTGGCCGAAGAGGATATCGGTGGCGATGCTCTGGATGCTGTCGGTGCTGAGACCCAGGAGGCGTTCGGCGGCATTGGTCATCACTTCCGGCTCCGTGGAGATACCTACGGTAAAGCGGCAGGGCACGTCCACGCGGATATTCTGCTTGGAAAGGGCGTTCTGGAGGTTGCACTCGATGCTGATGGGCTTGAGGTCAAGATAGGCGTAATCCTGGAAGACGGGCCAGATGAAGGCGGCACCGCCGTGGATGCACCGGGCCGATGATTTGCGGCCAGTTTTACCGTAGATTACCAGGATCTTATCCGAAGGGCAGCGGCGATAGCGCCTGAGGATGGCGGCCAGGGTTACGAAGATAACGGCCACCAGAATAAGGAGAAGGGTAATGGAAGGCATAATTTAAATGGTATAAGTGTTAATTTGTTCTACAAGTACGGTATTGGCATTCACTACATCCACCACACGGATGGGGGTGCCGGTCTTGAGGGCATCTTCGCTGTCCGTGATGGCGTTGTATTCGCGCACGGCACCGGAGATGGTGATCTGGACTTTCCCCTCCCCTTTCTCCTGGGCGGGAATGGTCAGGTACACTTTGCCCTCGCAGCCTTTGGCAGCGGTGGTGAGGTCTATGTTGCCGCTCTGCTGCATACCGGCGAGCCACTTGAACATATACATCACTGCGGCCACCAGTGCCACGCCTATCAGGACGGACACGAAGATGAGCAGCGGGGCGGAAGTAATGCTGTGCTGCAGCAGGATGGCGCTCCATCCGAAGCCCAGCAGGAAGTTCACGAAGTTGCGGAACGTGTACAGATTGGAACCGCCGTCGATGTTGGAGAGGTCACTTCCGTCCATGGAGGTATCCACGTCCACGTCGAAGTTGGAATCGGCATCGGCCCCCACGAAGGTGAGGATGCTCTGGATGACGAAGATGAGGGAGGCGGTGAGGGTGACACCCCACAGGATTTTCATGACAAGGCTGAGTCCAGCCCACCAGGTTGCGATCATAGCTTTTCAGTATTTGTTTGTGCAAATATAATAAGTTTTTATTGAATTGCAATAATTTTTTATAGAATTTTGATTTTTTGTTTTCCCATTCTTTTTTCGTAAATTTGTCCTTATTAAATATTGTTTTCTATGGCAAACATTAACGACTACATTCAGCAGCTGGTGGGCGCCGCTGCCGGCAAAGTGGAAATTCCCGCCCAGGTGAAAGATCAGGTTCTCAACGGATTGTCCAGCTCCATTCTGGGCTCCCTCACCCAGACAGTTGCCAAACCCGGCGGCCTGGAAGAGGTAAAGAACCTCCTTACCGGCAAGATCAATGCAGCCGGCAGCCCTGTCACCGCTCTGGCAGGCAACATTTTCAACGCGAATGTGCTCAGCAAGCTGAACCTGGGTAAATTGGCCCCGGCGCTGGCCGCCCTCATTCCCGGTATCATGAGCAAACTCTCCGGTATCATCAAGGACCAGGACGGCGACGGCGATGTAGACATCAACGATATTCTCCTTTCCCTGAAAGGCGGCAGCAGCAGCGGAGCCGGCATCCTGGGAGCAGCCACCAGCATCCTTGGCAGCCTGCTGGGAGGAAAGAAGTAGTATGGCCAACCACGTAGTAATAATGGCCGGGGGCATCGGGAGCAGGCTCTGGCCGCTTTCTACACCGGATGTTCCCAAACAGTTCATCGATGTGCTGGGTGTGGGCCGAACCCTCATCCAGCTCACCGTGGACCGTTTTGCACCCGTGTGTGCGCCCGGCAATTTCTGGGTAGTTACCGGAGAGCGTTACGCCCATCTGGTCAAGGAACAGTTGCCGGCCATCCCCGAGGAGCAGATCCTCTGCGAACCGGAAGGCCGCAATACAGCCCCCTGCATCGCCTACGCATCCTGGAAAATCCAGCAGAAAGACCCGGAGGCCAACATTGTGGTCACCCCGGCCGATGCCCTGGTGATGAAGACCGTCGAATTTGCCGAAACCATCGGCAAAGCCCTGGCGTTCACGGCGGAGCGGGATGCCATTGTTACGGTGGGCATCACCCCTACCCGCCCGGAGACCGGTTACGGTTATATCCATGCTGCAGAAGCCCTGCACGGACAACTGGTCAAGGTGAGCGAGTTCAAGGAGAAACCGGACCTGGATACGGCCATCGGCTATCTGGAAGACGGCCATTATTTCTGGAACGCCGGCATCTTTGTGTGGAACGTAAACACCATCGTGCAGGAACTGCGCGCCTATGCCCCGCAAATCGCTGCCGTCATGGATGCGCTCTCCCCCACTTTCTTCACGGAGAAAGAGCAGGCCGAACTGCGGCGCCTCTTCCCCACCTGTGAAAAGATTTCCATCGACTATGCCGTCATGGAAAAGAGCCCGCGCATCTATGTGATTGCCGAAGACCTGGCCTGGAGCGACCTTGGCAGCTGGGGATCCATCATGACCCACCTCAAAACCGACGAAGACGGCAACGCCGTCATCGGGGCCGATGTAAGGCTGCACGGCTGTCGCGACTGCTTTGTACACACCGCAGGAGAGAAGACCGTGGTGGTGGAAGGACTGGACGGATACATAGTGGCCGAGTCCAAAGACCGCCTGTTGGTATGCCGCCTATCCCAGGAGCAGCATATTAAAGAATACAGTGCATAACTTTTTGCAAAAAAAGTATTGCATAATCAAAAAAAGATTGTACCTTTGCAATCCCGATTTCGGGCGGAGGACTCGTTAGCTCAGTTGGTAGAGCACAACACTTTTAATGTTGGGGTCTCGGGTTCGAGCCCCGAACGGGTCACAAAGACATATACCAGCACTCTTAGCTCAGCTGGTAGAGCAGCTGACTCTTAATCAGCGGGTCTAGGGTTCGAGTCCCTAAGAGTGCACAAAGGATCGCTTCGTTCAGAAGCGGTCCTTTCTTTTTGCTTAATCCATTAATTTCGGATATAATTACAATCTTAGTTAGAATTTCATGTTGTTTCGTAACTAAGATCGTTCAGGTTGTCAATCTTAGTTGGTTTTTAGGGGGCATACATAACTAAGATCGCTCTTTTTCCAGGATAGCCTGTAGCTGGGCAAGGACATCGGGGTGCTCTGCGGCCAGGTTATGGCGTTCGGCCGGATCGGTGGTCAGGTGATAGAGTTGGGGCTCCTTCTGATATCCTAGTTCCACTCCGGGCGCCCAACTGTAGGAGGCCGGGCCGTTACTGGTTTCGATGTATTTCCATTCGGCTGTGCGTACAGACAAGGTACGATCATTGGCCTGTTCGATTACATAGTCCCGACCAACGGGATCCTGCCCCAGCCAGGCATCCAGGCCATCACGACTGTCAGGTGCCACGCCGTTTGGCAAGGCAGCTTTCAGAAGACTTCCCAAAGAACCACACAGATCGATCTGTGAAACGATGGCCTCTGAAACGGCTCCGGCAGGTACTTGTCCAGGCCAGCGGATGATGGCCGGAACTCGTGCGCCGGCTTCGTAAACCGTATATTTATTTCCCCGCAGAGCGCCTGAAGGGTCGTGCCCGTTCAACAGTTCCCGCGCTTGGTCTACGTAACCGTCGTCCAAGACGGGACCGTTGTCACTGGTGACCAACAGCAGGGTGTTATCGGCCAGACCCAGTTCTTCCAACTTCTCCATCACGCTGCCCACGGTCCAGTCGAATTCGGTGATAGCATCACCCCTAAGGCCCATCCCGCTACGTCCGCGAAAACGCTGGTGCGGAAAACGAGGAACGTGGATATCATTGGTGGCCAGATAGATAAAGAAAGGCCGATCCTTGTTTTCCTCGATGAAATTGAGGGCGTGCACTGTAATGGAATCGGCAATATTCTCGTCTTTCCAAAGCGCTTTGCCGCCGCCCTTCATATAGCCAATGCGGCCGATACCGTTCACGATGGCCTGATTGTGCCCCACCGATGACTGCAAGTTATATAGGAGCTCTGGATGTTCGGAGGCCAGGGGCTCCCCTTCGAAAGGTCGCCGGTAGCTCACCTCGATGGGCGCCTCAGGATCCCACTGCGCCACGCGACCGTTATGGATGAACACGCAGGGCACACGGTCTCCGGTGGCCGCCATGATGTAGGATTCGTCAAAGCCGATATCGGCCAACCCAGAAGGCAGTGGCGCGTTCCAGTCCTGCTCGCCGCCCTTGTCGCCCAGACCCAGATGCCATTTTCCGAACGCGCCGGTGCGGTAACCGGCATCTTTGAAGATATCGGCCAGAGTGTATTGTTCAGGACGGATGATCATGCCTGCGTCACCGTCGGCGATATTCGTGTCGCCGCGCCTCCAGGCATACTGCCCGGTGAGCAGCGAATAGCGCGACGGTGTGGAGACCGATGCCGTGGCATAGGCATTCACAAAAC
>Ga0265299_10004053_pt1 | contig 14016 bp, 10 predicted proteins | sample AusTroGonzalo_MG_4_FD_193485 | JGI IMG/M metagenome (GOLD analysis project Ga0265299, IMG submission 193485) | Bovine rumen microbial communities from tropical cattle in Woodstock, Queensland, Australia - Gonzalo_02 | ecosystem: Host-associated > Mammals > Digestive system > Stomach > Rumen ...
GGCAGTCGACGTGTGCGTAGTGACGGGTAGCGGTCTGGTACTCGACGTGTGCGGTGTTGATGGTGATACCGCGCTCTTTCTCCTCAGGTGCGTTGTCGATCTGGTCGAAAGATTTCACCTCGGAAAGGCCCTGTTTTGCAAGCACCATGGTGATGGCGGCGGTGAGGGTGGTCTTGCCGTGGTCCACGTGTCCGATCGTACCGATGTTCACGTGCGGTTTGTCTCTTTTAAAGGTTTCTTTTGCCATAGTTGGTTCTAATTTTAATGTTGTTGCTTGGAGCCGATGGTGAGAATTGAACTCACGACCTCTTCCTTACCAAGGAAGCGCTCTACCACTGAGCTACATTGGCCAATATTTCAATACAAATGAGCGGAAGACGAGGTTCGAACCCGCGACCCTCAGCTTGGAAGGCTGATGCTCTACCAACTGAGCTACTTCCGCAATTGCGCCTTCATGCTTAAAAAAGAGCGCATAAAAAAAAGTGGGCAGAGATGGATTCGAACCACCGTAGGCGTGCGCCAGCAGATTTACAGTCTGCCCCATTTGGCCACTCTGGTATCTGCCCAGGTTTCTCAGTCAGCGTTTCAAAACTCGTCGAGCCGATGGAGGGATTCGAACCCACGACCTGCTGATTACAAATCAGCTGCTCTGACCAGCTGAGCTACGTCGGCTGTTTGGGACTGCAAATATATGGACTTTTTATCAACCTCCAAAATATTTTTAAAAATTTTCATTCAAAAGCGCCTGATACACCGAATCTGTATCCATACCGCACTCCTGATAGAGTTCTGCAGGGGTTCCCTGCTCCACGAAACGGTCCGGAATGCCCAGTCCGCTGAGGGTGCAGCCGCATCCGTTGGCGGCGATGTATTCGGCCACTACGCTGTAGAGGCCGCCTTCCACGGCGCCGTCCTCGAGCGTGACGATATGGTGGCAGCGGCGGCAGGCGTCTTCCAAGGCGACGGTATCTACAGGCTTGAGGAAGCGCATGTCGTAGTGGAGGATCTCAAGGCCCTTTTCGGCGCTGGCGCGCTCTACGGCCCTTGCGCCATTCATGCCGATCGCACCTATAGATAATAGGGCGATATCTTTTCCTTCATGAAGCTTGACGGCGGTACCGGGTTCGATATATTGGAAAGGCCGGTTGCGCCAGGCGGCACCGTGGCCATAGCCGCGCGGATAGCGGATGACGGTCGCGCCGTAAGCGGGCTGCGTGGCGGAATACATCATGTCGCGCAGGGACGCTTCGTCGAGCGGTGCACAGAGCGTGAGGTTGGGAACGGGCCGGAATGCCGCCATGTCGAAGACACCGTGGTGTGTCGCTCCGTCTTCGCCCACCAGTCCGCCCCGGTCGAGGCAGAGGATGACCTTGAGCTTCTGGAGCGCGACGTCGTGGATCACGCTGTCGTAGGCGCGCTGCGAAAAGCTGGAGTAGATGTTGCAGAAGGGGAGCATGCCTTCGGCGGCCAGTCCGGCCGAGAAGGTGACGGCGTGCTGTTCGGCGATGCCCACGTCGAAGACGCGGTCGGGCATTTCAGCCTGCATGATGGTCATGCTGCAGCCGGAGGCCATGGCGGGCGTGATGCCGACGATGCGGCTGTCTTCCCGTGCCAGGTCGAGCAGGGTGGTGCCGAACACTTCCTGGAACTTGGCGATGTCGCTCTTCTTGCCGGTGCGTTTGCCCGTTTCCACGTCGAAGGTGCCGGGCGCGTGCCACACGGTCTGGTCTTTTTCGGCCGGTGCGTACCCTTTGCCCTTGGTGGTGACGACATGCAGCAGTTTGGGCCCCGGTATGTCCTTGAGGCGTCCGAGCATGTAGGTCATGGTAGCGATGTCGTTGCCGTCCACGGGCCCGAAATAACGGAACCCCAGCGCGTCGAAGAGCGAGAAGGTATCGCCGCCCTGTTTGACCAGGTTGCGCTTGGTGTTCTTGATCATCCGCTGCAGCCATTTGCGGACGTTGCCGGCGCCCAGTCGGTCCCAGACACTTTTCTTGAGCCGGTTGTAGCGTTCGTCGGTGGTTACCTTGAGCAGGTAGTTGTGCAGGGCGCCGATGTTGTCGTCGATGGCGATCTGGTTGTCGTTGAGGATGACCAGCAGGTCGGCCTTGAGGCTGCCGGCATTGTTGAGGCCCTCGAAGGCGAGTCCGCCCGTCAGGGCACCGTCGCCGATGACGGCGATCACGTGTTCCTTCTTGCCTTCCAGCTGTGCGGCCACGGCCATGCCGAGTGCGGCGGAGATGGAAGTGGAGGAGTGCCCGGTGCCGAAGGAATCGTAGGGACTTTCGTCCCGTCGGGGGAATCCGCTGATTCCGTGGTATTTGCGGTTCTGCTTGAACGCTTCTCGCCGACCGGTCAGGATCTTGTGTGCATAGGCCTGGTGCCCGACGTCCCAGACTACCTTGTCATGGGGCGTGTCGAACACCTTGTGGATGGCCACGGCAATCTCCACGGCACCGAGGCTGGCGCCGATATGTCCGGGGTTCTCTGCACAGCACTGAATGATGTAACTGCGCAGTTCCTCGCAGAGTTGTCGGAGACGGTCGTTGTCGAAGTCCCGGATCTGGGACGGGTCGTCGATGGTTTCCAGCAGAGCCACGCTATTGGCGGATTAGGGTTTGCTCGCGGTCGGGACCGAGCGAGAGGATGCGGATCGGGACACCGACTTCCTGCTCGATATAGGCGATGTAAGCTTTGAATTCCTCCGGGAGATCGGCTTCTTTGCGGCATTTGCCCAGGTCGCCCTTCCAACCTTTGAATTCTTTGTAGACCGGTTCGATATCTGCGAATACATCGTAAGGGACGCGGTCGCAGCGCTTGCCGTCCACACGGTATCCGCAGGCTACTTTGACGGTGTCGAAGCCGTCGAGCACGTCGGCCTTCATCATGATGAGTTCGGTCACACCGCTGATCATCACGGCGAATTTCAGGGCCGGGATGTCGAGCCAGCCGGTGCGGCGGGGACGGCCCGTGGTGGCGCCGAATTCATGGCCGCGTTGCCGGAGTTCTTCGCCCGTGGCGTCGTTCAGCTCGGTAGGGAAGGGACCGCTGCCCACGCGGGTGCAGTAGGCCTTGAACACGCCATAGACTTTTCCGATGCGGCGAGGGGCCACGCCCAGGCCGGTGCAGGCGCCGGCGCAGGCGGTCGAAGAGGAAGTGACGAAAGGATAGGAGCCGAAATCGACGTCGAGCATCGAGCCTTGGGCCCCTTCGGCCAGGATGGCCTTGCCTTCGTCGAGCAGGGCATTGGTCTCGTATTCCACGTCGATCAGGGGGAACGACTTCAGATATTCCACGTCTTCCATCCAGCGGGCTTCGGCTTCCGCCAGGTCGAAAGGATAAGTGAAGTGGTATTGTGCCAGACGGGCGAGGTGTTTCTGTTTCAGCGTATCGTATTTGAGCCGGAAATCTTCGAGCAGGTCGCCCACGCGCAGGCCGTTGCGGCCGGTCTTGTCGGAATAAGCCGGGCCAATGCCCTTGAGGGTAGATCCGATCTTGCCCTTGCCCAGGGCCGCTTCGTCGGCGGCGTCGAGCAGCTTGTGCGTTGGCAGGATCAGGTGCGCACGTTTGGCGATGCGGACGCGTTCGCGCACCGGGACGCCGAGTGCCTCGATGGCTTCGCATTCCTGCCGGAAAATGGTGGGATCGAGGACCACACCGTTGCCTATGATATTGATGGCGTCTTTCCGGAAAACACCGGAAGGGACCGAGTGAAGCACGAAACTCGTGCTGCCGAACTGGATGGAATGGCCCGCATTGGGACCTCCCTGGAAGCGTGCCACGACCGGGTACTGGGCGGCGAGCACATCCACGATTTTACCTTTTCCCTCGTCTCCCCATTGGAGACCAAGAACCACGTCGAGAGTCATCTTGATAAAGAAATGATGGTTTTTACGCCGCGAAGTTACGATTAATTTTTATATTTGTAAACCCAAAAATATGTACGTATGTCTGACACGACTGCAAAAGCAACCCAAACCACTTTGCGGGATTCGGCAACGGTCCGGTGGATCGCCCTGCTCCTGCTGGCGCTCGGCATGTTCTGCGCCTATATTTTCATGGATATCCTTTCGCCCATCAAGGACCTGATGGAATCCACCCGCGGGTGGGACTCCAAGGCCTTCGGCACGATGCAAGGTTCCGAAACTTTCCTCAATGTCTTCGTATTCTTCCTGATCTTCGCCGGCATTATCCTGGACAAGATGGGCGTGCGCTTTACCGCCGTTCTGTCGGGTACCGTCATGCTGGTGGGCGGACTCATCAAGTATTACGCGGTCAGCGATGCTTTTTTCGGATCCGGCCTTGAAACCTGGTTTACCAACAACCTGAACTGGCATACGGGCATCAAGTTCATCGATGACGTCCTGCCGTTCTACCAGGGGATGCCCGCCTCGGCGAAAATGGCGGGTGTGGGATTCATGATTTTCGGCTGCGGCTGCGAGATGGCCGGCATTACGGTCAGCCGGGGTATCGTCAAGTGGTTCAAAGGCCGTGAGACGGCCCTGGCCATGGGTTCCGAGATGGCACTGGCGCGCCTGGGCGTGGCTACCTGCATGATCTTCTCGCCCTATTTCGCCAAGCTCGGCGGACAGGTCGACGTATCCCGCTCCGTGGCCTTCGGCGTGGTGCTGCTCTGCATCGCCCTGATCATGTTCATCACTTATTTCTTCATGGACAAGAAGCTCGACAGCCAGACGGGCGAAGCCGAAGAGAAGGACGATCCGTTCAAGGTATCTGATATCGGCAAGATCCTCTCCAGCCTGGGCTTCTGGCTCGTCGCCTTGCTTTGCGTGCTCTATTACAGCGCCATCTTCCCGTTCCAGAAATATGCTGTCAACATGCTGCAGTGCAACCTGACCCTTTCCGAGCCTGCCGCCGGCAGCTTCTGGGCCGGTGAGAGCGTGACCATCATCCAATACATCATCATGCTCGTCGTAGCGGCCTGCGCTTTCTCGAGCAACTTCATCAAGAAAAACAAAGGCCTGAAATCCGGCCTCATGGCCGTGGCCATCGTGGCACTCGTGGTCTACTGCTACATGGGTTTCATGCGCGGCACTGCCGAGACCATCTTCGCCGTGTTCCCGCTCCTGGCCGTGGCCATCACGCCGATTCTCGGCAGCTATGTGGACCATAAAGGAAAGGCCGCTTCGATGTTGGTCCTGGGCTCACTGCTGCTGATCCTCTGCCACCTGACCTTCGCCTTCGTGCTGCCGCTCTTCAAGGGCAATGCGGTGGGCGGAACGGTTGTGGCCTATGCCACGATCCTGGTCCTCGGCTCCTCGTTCTCCCTTGTCCCGGCGGCCCTCTGGCCTTCCGTGCCGAAGCTGGTCGACGAGAAGATCATCGGCTCTGCCTACGCACTTATTTTCTGGATCCAGAACATCGGCCTGTGGCTCTTCCCGATCCTGATCGGCAACGTGCTGACCAGCACCAACGCCCCCGGCACGCCGCCCGACTCGCTCAACTACACCTGGGCGCTCGTGATGCTGGCCGGCCTCGGCGTGGCTGCCCTGCTCATCGGTCTCTATCTGAAGGTGGTCGACCGGAAGAAGCACCTCGGCCTGGAAGAACCCAATATCAAGATCAATATTTAGTATTGCGATATGACTACTGAACCCAAGTCCTTGAAGGCAAGCAAGGTCGCCTGTTGGCTGGCGCTGGCCTGCCTGGTGGTGCCGATGTTCGGCTCCTACTTCTTCGACGATATGTTTTCCACCGTGTCGCAGATCTTCAAGAATCCGGAGATGCTGCAGCTCGGCTGGAATTCCCAGCAGTTCGGCTTCTATGCCGGCGGCTACTCGTTCCTCTGTGTCTGGGGCGGCCTGATCATCTGCGGCGTCCTGCTCGACAAGTTCGGCGTACGGATCATCGGTTCCGCGTTCGTGGGCATGATGGTGCTCGGTGCCGCCATCGTCACCTGGGCCATCTCGACGCCCGGACTGACGCCCGGCAAGTCGCTGACCATTGCCTACATCGGCTGCACGCTCTTCGGCCTGGGCAGCGAGATTGCCGGCGTGGCGGTCACGCGCTCCATCGCCAAATGGTTCAAAGGCAAGAACGTAGCCCTGGCCATGGGCCTCCAGCTGGCCATCGCCCGCATCGGTACCGGCCTGGCCATGTTGCTCGCGCCGGTGCTCGTACTCAAGAACCATGTGGAAGGGACGATGTACACGCTCTCCGAAACCAACAAGCCGGCTATCGTGGGCCTGACGCTCCTGTTTATCGGTGCCATCCTTTGGGCCGTCTTCGTGGCCATGGATGCCAAATACGACCATCAGGAAGGTATCCGCACGCAGCGCGGCGAGGTAAAGGAGGAAGACAAGTTCAAGTTCTCCGACATCTGGAAGGTCCTCAGCAACCCGCGTTTCATCATGATTGCGCTGCTCTGCGTCTTCTTCTACTGCTGCGTCATCAGCTTCAAGAAATTCGGCACTTCGATCATCATCCCGCGTTTCGGCCTCGACGCGTCCCGGGCTTCCGTGATGATCTCGATGATCGCTTTCGCCCCGGTGCTTTTCACGCCGCTCTTCGGCGCCCTGGTCGACAAGGTGGGCAAGGCTACGACCTGGATGATTACCGGTGCCGTGCTGGTCTTCTGCGCGCACATGATCATCTGTTTTGCCCCTGGCCTTCCGTTCTACGGCTACCTGTCCATCGTTTTCCTGGGCATCGGTTATTCGCTGGTCCCGTCTGCGATGTGGCCGACCGTCCCGAAGATCATCCCCGAGAAGAACCTCGGTACGGCCTACTCGATGATCTACTGGATCCAGAACATGGGCATGATGCTCGTCCCGATCTTCGTGGGCCGCATCATGACGAAATACGTCGGCGACGACATCGCCGCTGCCGTCCATTCCGAATATATCTTCATCTCGCTGGGTGTGGTCGCCATCACCGTAGCGGTGTTCCTCTACTTCAACTCGAAGCAACATCCTGAGCTGAAGATCGACCGACCGTCGAAAGAATCGGCATAAACAGAAAGAGAGCCGCTCATCGAGCGGCTCTCTTATTTTACTCGTCATGCCGGACTTAATCCGGCATCTTTTCTTACTTGAACATCGCTGTCATCGGGCGGCCGCGCCATTCTTTCGGGATGTTTACGCCGAGGGCGTAGGCCAGGGTGGCGGGGAGGTCGTACTGCATCATCGGTTCTTCGAGGACATAGCCTTTGCGGATGTTCTTGCCGAAGAGGACGAAGGGCGTTTCCAGATGGGCCATTTCCAATTTGCCGTGGCCCTTGCCGGAACCTCCGTGGTCAGAGGAGAACACGAAGATGGTGTTGTCGTAAATGCCGGCATCTTTGGCGGCTTGCAGGATGAGGCCGACCATACGGTCGGTTTCTTCGAGGCAGTCGTAATACTCGGGCGATTCCCAGCCGCAGCGGTGTCCCACCTCATCGACGTCGCCGATGTAGAAGGTGAAGAAGGTCGGCTTCTTCTCCAGGATGTATTTCACGGCCCGCTCCTGCGTGTAGTTCTCCATCGAATAACCCTCCGGCTCATGATAGCCGGGATCGTAGAGGTGATAGTCGATTACTGTCGTGTCGAGCAGCGGTCCAATGCCGTTCCAGTTGTATACGCAGCCCGTCTCAGCGTCCGGGCGCTGCTCGCGCAGCAGGGTGTAGATGGTAGGCGGCATGCCCCGGCCGTTGTCAAGAACGGCCGGAATCTCGGGCTTGGAGGAATTCCACTGGCCGTAGCCGTGCTGTTCCGTCGGCAGTCCGTTGAAAATGGTCGCCCAGTTGATGGCAGAGGAAGACGGCATCACGGAGCGCTTCCCGAGGGTGTAACTCCCTTGCTCCATCATCATCTTGACATTCGGCATCCGCGCCAGCAGGGCGGGATCCTTGAAAGCAGGCGTCGACACACCGTCTACGCCGATGAAGATCACATGTTTGGCTTTCGGCTGCGTATCAGAGCAGGATACGGCCAGACTGACACAGGCCAGAAAGGCCAAAGAGAACAGGAATAATCTTTTCATAGTTTCAGCATAACTTAATAATAACGAAAGAGCCGCTGACTGGCGGCTCTTTCGTAGGGTTCAAACTCAGAACGGGAGATCGTCCGTGCCTTCGTCGTTCAGGTCGGCGGGGTTGACGATGGGCGTGGTCTGCTGCGGCTGCGGTTGGGGCTGCTGCTGAGTGTGAGCATTGTAGCCACCGCCGTAGTTCTGCGGCTGGGCAGGCGCCGGAGCGTTAGCATTGTCGCCCCGCTTGCCGAGGAGCTGGATGGTGTCGGCCTGGATTTCCGTCACGTAACGTTTCTGTCCGTTCTGGTCGTCCCAGCTGCGGCTGCGGATACGGCCTTCTACGAAAATCTGGCTGCCTTTGCGGATATAGTTCTCGGCCAGATCGGCCAGCTGACGCCATGCGATGATGGTGTGCCACTCGGTAAGCTCGCGCGATTCGCCGCTCCTGTCCTTGTACCGTTCGCTGGTGGCCAGCGTGATGGTGGCAACCGATGCGCCACCCTGCAGGTGCCGGATTTCCGGATCCTTCCCTACATTTCCAATCAATAAAACTTTATTCAGTGACATAACTCAAAATTTTGTTAAAAGTACGGATTATCTTCCATATCTGCAAAAATAATTGACAGCCGCCGCACCCGGCGGTCAAAGCCCGGTGCATGGTTCATATTGTGCGGGGACAGCGGCTGTCGATGCGCATTAGTTCCGCGCGATCAGCTCGCGCAAACAGGTCTCATGCTCCTTTCTGAGAGACAGAGACCTGTCGGACAGATACCTCTCCAGGGGAACCGTGTGTGACAGTTGCAGTTTCTTGCGGATGTCCGCCCGCTTGTTGTAAAAAGTATGTTCGTGGTCGTAGCCCAGAATCTTGCTGATACAGACCGGATCGAGGCCGACCGTAATCATCCCGCACAAGACGATTTCATTGTGGGTCAGTTCGGGGCATTCCCTTGCCAGCTCGGACAGCAGTCCGCTGTTATAGAGATTGGCCAGAACCAGGAAAGATTCCTTGATGATGCGGCCTTCGCCGCGGGGGGAAACGAGAATATTGTTGAGCCGTTTGGCCAGCAGATACTGGCTTTCTCCGCTTTTTGCCGAAGCGTTGGCGATGTCGGACAACAGTTCTACCAAAATACGGGTAGCCGGATCGATCCGGACCCTTTCGGTTTTGATGAAAGTGAGAAGATCCTGAAAATCTTTTTTCTGGCGGGAAAGCAGGACGAAGAGTGCAACGATCAATCCTGCCGTTGCAAAAAAAACAGGATGAAGAGAAAAGTCTTCATATTCGTTAAATATTTTATAAGGCGCAACAGGCCTTGACGCGCTCTTCGTCGGGTTGGATGCCGGTCATCAGCTGGTAGCCGCCGATGGCCTGGCCGGCCAGCCACTCCATCCCCGAAATATAGGTGACGCCTTCCCCTGCACAACGTTCCTGGAGACAGGGATCCTTGTAATTGGCTTCCACCACCACCTTCCCGGTCAGCTGGAGTTCGTCCAGCAGGTCGATTTTCATCGGCAAGGCGTAAATGAGTATCCGGGTAGAAGCCATCTGCTCAGGAACCTGCTCCAGCCGGAGCGGAATCATGCCGCCACCCGTAAAACAGAACTCGCGGGCTTTGCGGAAATCACGGTTGGCTACGCAAACGGCCATTTTCAGTTTTAGTGCGGCCAGTGCTGCAGCTTTGCCGGCACCGCCGCAGCCGATTACCAGTACGCGCGGGCGCTCTTTCTTGTCGGCATAGGGCTCCAGCATCCGCTTGAGTGCCCAGAAATCCGAGTTGTAGCCATAAATCTTCCCGTCTTTCTTCTTGAGGATATTGACGGCAAACAGCTCCCGGGAGATGGTGTCCGCCACATCGACCTTCCGGAAGGCGTCTCCCTTGAACGGAGCGGTCACGTTGACGGCTTCGTACTCATCGAGGAAGCGACGGTAGGCACGCTCGAAATCTGTCTCTTCAATCAAGTCATAGGTCATGTCCGAATCGGGGTAGGCGGCGCGGAACATCGCCGGGCTCTTGCTGTGGGAAATGGGATAGCCGATCAGTCCGTATTTCATGAGGGTTGTATTTACTGGTTGCGCTGGCGGACCGCCTCGTAAGCGAGGATGGCCGCCGAAACCGACACATTGAGCGAATCCATGGCCCCGGCCATCGGAATGCGGATGTGGGCATCGGCCCGTTCGCGCCAGAAAGGCGACAGGCCGGTATCCTCAGCGCCGAAAACGATGGCGGTGGGACGCACCATGTCGGTGTCATAATAGAGTTTCGAGTCCTGCAGTTGTGCCGTCAGGATGGCGATGCCGTGAGCGGACAGCCAGTCATAGGCTTCCTGCGACGAGCAGGCGACCGTCGGAACGGAGAACAGGGCGCCAAGGCTGGCCCGGATCAGGTTGGGATTGTAGAGGTCCGTAAGCGGGTCGCACACCAGCACGGCATCCACACCGGCCGCGTCTGCGCTGCGCAGCACCGCGCCCAGGTTGCCGGGCTTCTCGACCCGTTCCAGGACCAGGACCAGGGGTGAGCTGGAAAGCGGAAGGTCGGCGAGCCGGCGCTCCTGCACCCGCATCACCGCCACGATACCCTCCGTGCCGCCGCGGCAGGCGATCTTCTCGTAGATCCGCCCGCTTACCAAAAAATCAGCCCGCACCGCTTCCGGCTCGCCTTCCCGTACGAAAAGCGTCTCGGTCTGCCAGCCGGCAGCCTGCGCCCGTTCGTATTCGCGACGGCCCTCTACGACAAAGAGCCCGCGGGCTCTGCGCTCGCGGGACTTGGTCTCCAGGTTCAGGAGATCCTTGATTTTCGGATTCTGCGGGGAAGTGAGAAGTTCCGCCATGCAGCTATTCGGATTTCTCTTCTTTCGGAGCCGTCTTTTCAGGCCGCATCTGCGGGAAGAAGAGGACGTCCTGGATGGTGGAAGAGTTGGTCATCATCATGGTCAGGCGGTCGATGCCCATGCCCAAGCCGGAAGTCGGCGGCATGCCGTATTCGAGGGCGCGTACGAAGTCCATGTCGATATACATGGCCTCGTCGTCGCCGGCATCCTTGAGTTTCACCTGTTCATTGAAACGGTCGAGCTGGTCGATGGGATCGTTGAGCTCGCTGTAGGCGTTGGCCAGTTCCTTGCCGTTGACGAAGAGTTCGAAACGCTCGGTCAGGGCGGGATTTTCGCGGTGACGCTTGGTGAGCGGACTCATTTCTACGGGATAGTCGATGATGAAGGTAGGCTGGACGAGGTTCTTCTCGCAATACTCGCCGAAGATGGCGTCGATCAGCTTGCCCACGCCCATCTCGGGCTTGATGGGGACGTTCAGCTTCTTGCAGGTTTCCCGCAGCTGGGCTTCGTTCATGCCGGCGATGTCCACGCCCGCGTATTCTTTTATAGCGTCGAGCATCGGCAGTTTGCGGTAAGGCGCCTTGAACTCGATCTCGTTGCCCCAGACATCGAACTTCGTCTTGCCGTTGATGGCCACGGCGATACGCTCGACCATGGTTTCCACGAACTTCATCATCCACTTGTAATCCTTGTAGGCTACATAGATTTCCATGCAGGTGAATTCCGGGTTGTGGGTGCGGTCCATGCCTTCGTTGCGGAAATCCTTGGCGAACTCATACACACCTTTGAAACCGCCCACGATGAGGCGTTTCAGGTAGAGTTCGTTGGCGATGCGCATGTAGAGCGGAATGTCGAGGTAGTTGTGGTGGGTGATGAACGGACGGGCCGTGGCGCCGCCCGGGATGGATTGCAGGATCGGGGTTTCGACCTCCAGGTAGCCATGCTCGTTGAAATAATCGCGCATGGTGTTGATGATCTTCGTGCGTTTCTGGAAGATTTCTTTCACCTGCGGGTTCACGACCAGGTCGACGTAACGCATGCGGTAGCGGAGTTCCGGGTCGGTGAAACCGTCGTGGACAGTACCGTCAGCGTCGGTCTTGACAATGGGCAGCACGCGGAGCGACTTGCTCAGCACGGTGAGGCTTTTGGCGTGGATGGAAAGGGCCCCGGTCTGGGTGATGAAGGCATAGCCTTCGATGCCGATGATGTCGCCGATGTCGAGCAGCTTCTTGAAGACCGTGTTGTACAGGGTCTTGTCTTCACCGGGGCAGATCTCGTCGCGCTTGACGTAGACCTGGATGCGACCGCAGTCGTCCTGCAGTTCGATGAAGGAAGCGGCGCCCATGATGCGGCGGCTCATCATACGGCCGGCGATCACGACGTCGTTGAAATTCCCTTTTTCGGGATCGTAGCCCGCCCTGATCTCTTCCGAGGTCGTGTTGACTTTGAATTCTGCAGCGGGATAGGGATTGATGCCCAGTTCCTGAAGCTTCTGCAGGGAAGCGCGTCTATTGAGTTCCTGTTCGTTGAGGTCGGTGATTTCCATCTGATTGCTAAGTTTAGGTCGACAAAGTTAGTATTTTTTTGCTGAATGCCCGACATTTTTGTTATATTTGCAGAATATTGGAGTAATTTATGGGTATCGAAAAGAAATGGGTCGTTAAAGAGCAGGGCAATCCTGCTTCTGTCCGCCAGCTGGCACAAGAGCTGGGGATCGACCAGGTATTGGCCAACCTGCTCGTACAGCGCGGCATCGATACTTTTGCCAAGGCCCGCGAGTTCTTCCGCCCCGACCTGAGCATGCTCCACGACCCGTTCCTGATGAAGGACATGGAAAAGGCCGTCGACCGCATGGACAAGGCCATGATTAACAAGGAACGTATCCTGATCTACGGCGACTACGACGTGGACGGGACCACGGCCGTTTCGCTGGTCTACTCCTTCTTCCGCCAGTTCGACCCGAACATCGAGTACTACATTCCCGACCGCTACGACGAGGGTTACGGCGTGTCCTACAAGGGCATTGATACGGCCAAGGCACACGGCTGCACGCTGCTCATCACGCTTGACTGCGGCATCAAGGCCGTCGAGAAAGTCAAATACGCCAAGAAGCTGGGCATCGATACCATCATCTGCGACCACCACCTTCCCGATGTGGAACTGCCGCCGGCCGTGGCCGTGCTCGATCCCAAACGGGAAGACTGCAATTATCCTTTCGACGATTTGTCGGGATGTGGTGTGGGATTCAAGCTGGTGCAGGCCTATGCCAACCGGCATGGCATTCCTTTCGAGGAATACCAGACCCTGCTTGACCTGCTCGTTGTGAGCATCGCCTCCGACCTGGTGTCGGTGACGGGTGAGAACCGCGTGCTGGCCTACTACGGTCTGAAGCAGCTCAACGAAAATCCGCGCAAGGGCCTGGTTCCCATCATCAAGCTCTCCGGCCTGGAGAAGCATCGCATCACCATCGACGAGATTGTCTTCAAAATTGGTCCCCGTATCAACGCGGCAGGCCGCATGGAGAGCGGCCGAACGGCCGTCGACATGCTCACGGCCCGCGATGACAACGAAGCCCTCGAAATCGGCGCCGCCATCAACGAGCATAACAACGACCGCAAGAAGATTGACCGGGAAATTACCGAAGAGGCCCTCAAGATGGTGGCCGAAATGCCCGACTTTGCGGTGCGCAAATCCACCATCGTGTACAACCCGTCTTGGCACAAGGGTGTCGTGGGCATCGTGGCCTCCCGTCTGGTGGAAGCCTATTATCGGCCGACCATCGTGATGACCAAGTCCAACGGTTTCATCACCGGCAGTGCCCGCTCCATCGCTGGCTTCGACCTCTATGATGCTATCGAGAGCTGCGCCGACCTGCTGGAAAACTTCGGCGGCCACATGTATGCCGCCGGCCTGACGATCAAGGAAGAGAATTTCGAGACCTTCTGCGAGCGTTTCGAGGCGACGGTTGCGGCCAAGATCAAGAACGTGGTCATGACCCCCACGGTCGACATCGACTCCTATCTCGACTTCAACCAGATCACGCCCAAGTTCTTCCGCCTGCTCAAGCAGTTCCAGCCTTTCGGACCTGGCAACCAGTCGCCCGTCTTCATTACGGAAAATGTCTACGACAACGGCAACGGCCGCAAGGTGGGCGCCGCCGACGGAGGAGATCTTAAGCACCTGAAACTCGAACTCATCCAGGAAGACGAGCCTTACCAT
>Ga0265299_10004057_pt1 | contig 14011 bp, 14 predicted proteins | sample AusTroGonzalo_MG_4_FD_193485 | JGI IMG/M metagenome (GOLD analysis project Ga0265299, IMG submission 193485) | Bovine rumen microbial communities from tropical cattle in Woodstock, Queensland, Australia - Gonzalo_02 | ecosystem: Host-associated > Mammals > Digestive system > Stomach > Rumen ...
GATCACGCACCCGCCAGTGACACTTCGCCGGCGCTTGTTCAGGCCAACGAAGAAAGCTCGGGAGAATGCTTGATCAGAATCCGCTCACTGTCAGTGGGCGGAGGTTCAATTATGAGCGGCGGCGTCTGCTGCCCTGGGATTCCGAGAAAAGGAAGCGTCTGGAGAAAATCTCCCGCGGCATCTTTGCACAGGTGCCCGTGCCGGCAGGAGTTGAAAAGATCGAGTCCTCCCGGCAGTCCCTCAGCCCGGGCGAGTTTCTCAGGAAGCGGAGCATGAGGGCTGCGGGAAAAGCCGCCCGGCAATGATCCTTTCGCGGACGGACTTCAGGAGCCGGAGCGTCGAGCGGCCATCCGGATGAGGAATTCGCCCGCGAACATGCATCCCATCAGGATGTAGGAGATCAGCCCGTTGTAGAGCGTCCACCAGGCGTCCGAGCGAAAGAGGGCGCTGTCAAGCGCAATGAGCCCATTCACGGCGAGAAACACGCACCAGGCAACGGTGACCTTTCGGCAATAGGCCACGGCCTGCGGCGGAAGGTCTTTTTCCTTGAGACGAGCGAACTTCTCGATGAGGGGCGTGGAGAAGAGGGACCTTGCAAATGCAAGGAAGAAGGCCGCGCTCATCGCCACGGGATAGAACTTGAGCGGCAGCGAGTCGCCCGCAAGAATCGCGCAGGCCGCAAGCGCAAGGACGATCAGGCCGAGGAGCAGCGCCCCCCGGCAGGGACGCGAAAGGCACCGCCAGAGGGCGATGGCGGCCAGCAAAAGGGCGGCGATCGTCAGGTGGCCGGTCTTCAGGCCGATGTAAACCGCAACAGGGTAGAGCGCCGCGGCGCTCCAGAGCAGCGCACGGCAAACGTAAGAGAGCGCCTTTCTAGGCGGGATCATTGATTACCTTCGTGACCACGCTGACCACGTCGGCAAGCGTGCGCACCTGCTTGAAGTCGGCAGGCTTGACCCGCCTGCCCTTGAGGAAGGGTCCCAGCTCCACGAGCATGTCCACCGCATCGATCGAGTCGATGTCAAGATCCTCGTAGAGCCTGGCTTCGGGCTTGATCTTCTCGGCCGGAATTTCGAACGTGCCGGTCAGAATCTCGGTGATCTTGGCAAGAACCTGTTCGTTGGTAACCATGGTGACGCAGAGGCAAAGTTGGATGGAGGGCGGATCATATCAAAGAAGCGGAGCAGGCGCGACGCACCGCTCCGCCCGTGCGGTCTGCCGAAGCGCTACCTCAGCATGTTCTCAACGTCGTGGATGTGATTCTTCATCCAGCGGGCCACGTTGGGATGCACGCACCGCACTCCCGGATTATCCCTGCACGGCCCGTCATTCAGGCCGTAGCTGCCCAGATACCGCATGGTGAGCTGGTGATGGTCGTAAACAACCTCGAAGTGCGCCTGGAACTTGCGGGGCATTGCCGGATAGGCAAGCTGAATGCGTCCGGGCCTTCTGGATTCAACGGCGAACTTTCGGAACGAGGCGGCCGTTGTGACGGCCTGGCCGATCTGTTCAAGAGACTGGGTTCCGGACAGATAAATCATGCGGTCGGGGGCGGGCCTGGGGGCTCCGAATGCAAGCGCAGAGCCGGAAACGGCGAGCGAAGCGGCAAGCAGTGCGGCGGTCAGTGATGCTTTCATGATGGTTTCTCCTTGGAAATCAGGATTTTTCTCTTGCAATGTATTCGGCAAGAGCCGCGACGCTTGCAAAATGCTTCTTGTCCTCTTCGCTCTCGCCGCTCATCGTGATGTCGAACGTCTTCTTGATCGCAAGCCCCAGTTCGAGCGCATCGATCGAATCGAGCCCCAGTCCCTCGCCGAAAAGAGGTGCGTTGGTGTCGATGTCCTGCGGCGTGATGTCCTCCAGGTTGAGCGAAGAGATGATGAGTTCCTTGAGCTGCTGCTCGAGCTGTTCATTGGCCATGGTCTTGAAACAAAATGCTTTTTAGATCGTTGGTAAGGTGACGGACCGCCCTGGGCCTGCCGCTGCTTGCAAGTTCTGCGGCGTAGCCGGTCAGATCCATGGCATCCATCACCTGAATCGTAAAGTGCATTCTACGCTCCGGCACCCGGTACCACGGAGCGCCCTTGCTGAGCGTTGGCGGCACGCACTGGATCCGCACCGGGATGATCGGCTTGCCGCTTGCAAGGCTCACCGCAGCGGCGCCGTGCTGGAAATGAGGCTCCCTGCCAGGCTTCGTTCTTGTGCCCTCCGGGAAGATGATGAGGTTGTCGCCAGCGGCAAGGCTTTCGCAGCACTCGCCGATGAGCGCCTCGCCCGAGTCATTGGCGACAAAGCCGCAGGTCTTGACCGGCGCGCACAGAAAATAGTTTTTCAGGAGCGCGGCCTTCACAATGCAGTTGGCGTTCTCCACGCGGCTCATGAGGATCACGACATCGATCAGCGTCGGGTGGGAGGGGCAGATGAGAAGGCCCTGACCCTGAAGCTTTTCCCCGCCATGGATCTCCAGCGTCAGCAGTTTCAGGGCCTGAAGCAGCCAGATGTAGCAGGAAAAGCTCACTGAGGTGATCCTGCGCGCCTGCACGGCGCGTCTCCCCGGCTCCTTGACGCACAGATTGAGCGCCGGGCAGACGAAGAAGCGGAATCCGAGCCCCATGAGGGCGAAGAGGATGAAGGCAGCCCCTGTGAACACCACCCGGTAGCCGTACTCCAGCCGCCTGATCAGCTGCATGGGGACACCTTTTTCCAGAGCCAGGGGCCATGCTGCAGAACAGTGGCGGACGGATCGCCGAGGAAGGCGATTTCAGAGGCCGCATCAAAGTCAGGCGCACCGGCAGCCGCGCCGATCCTCGTGAGTTCTACGCACAGGGCCGCCCCCAAGGAAGGCCCCTTGACGATTCTGCACGCCCAGGCATAGGCCTGATGCGGCAGGTCGGGCAGGGCAAGGCCGGAATACAGGGCCGGCCGGGCGCCCTCATAGCGAACGAAAAGAACGCTGTCGTGCGCCTGAAGCTCCATTGCGGCCTCGACGAGCCCGGACTCCGTCGTCTCGCAGCCCGCCGACACCGATCGATAGGCAAGCTTGTTCTTCAGCCAGATGCTGGCGATGGCGCCCACGGCATTGTGAACCGAGCCGGAAAAGCCCATGGGACTCACGGAGCCCTCGGCTGCGGCCTGGCTGAGGAGCTCCGCGCCCTTGTCCGCGTCCCCCCAGCTCGAGGCGAACACCATGGGCTCGTGCTGCGCCGGATCAAGGCCTGCGAGCGCCCCCAGGGCAAGCTTGCCGACCGCGGAGAGCCGCCGGCGGATCATGGCGGGAACCGCCCTGGCGCCTTCATCGGTTCCCGGCGCGATGGTTTCGATCCAGATTCGCATGGGCTTACTCCGAGGGCTCGCAGATGAACAGCGTGTGCGTGGCGCCGATCGGGTGGACCCGCTCGGTGACGCGCAGGCTGCTTGCCGAGAGGATCTGCTCGAGCTCGACCAGGTCGAAAAAGCGCGAGTTGCCGTTGGCGACCGCCGTGAAGTAGAGCGACGTGGCGGCCAGGCTCATCTGGGCCGCCTCATATGTCTGATTGTCCTGGATGCATTCAAGAATGACGATTTTCCCGTCTGGCGCGAGCAGCCTGCCCGCACGCATGAGGATGGACTGCGCCTGCTGCGGGCTGAAGCAGTCAAGGAACTGGCTCATCCAGATGATGTCCGCGCCTGCGCCGGTCTGCGGCATCGCCTCGATGTCGAGCCAGTCGACGGAGGCGGTCGAAAAGCGCGGGCCGAAGCCCTGGAGGGCGGGATTGCTCCTTGCCATCTCGCACTGGCCGGGCAGGTCGATCAGCGTTGCCTTCGCCTCCGGGAACGCCTTCAGAAGCAGCTCGCAGAACCGGCCCGTGTTGCCGCCGATGTCAAAGACCGTCCCGTGGGGCAGCTTCTCAAGATGCCTGAGCGCGTCGCGAAAGGCGGTTTCAGAGTAGTAGTGGTCGAACTGCAGCCAGCTTTTCAAGGTCTCGGGCGGCAGCTGCGGGAGCGCTTCATAGAGGGTGCTCCAGTCGCCGAACTCCTTCAGGCCCTCGGGCCGACCGGTTCGAAGGGATTGTTCAAGGTGCGCGAGGGGCTTGAAGCAGACGTCGGCCGTAAAGTCGAGGTTCACGCCCGTGAGCGCATCCCACTCGAGGCATTCGCCCGTTTTCGTGAGAAACAGCCGCCCGTCGCATTGTCTGAGCACTCCGGCGGCAAGCAGCATGTCCGTGAGCACCTTCAGGCCATAGGGGGACAGCGAGACCGCTGCGGCAAGCTCCTGCGGCGAGAGCCCCGCGGGGCTTGTTCCGATCGCGCGCAGCACGCCCATGCGCCTGGCGGCGACCGCAGCCGAGAAGACGAACGGGGCGAAGGCGATTTCCTGCGCCCGGGACATGGCCTGAATGATCTCTGGAGATTTCGCGCGCGCTCTCATGGACTATTCCTCAAAGCGTTTGAAAACAAGCGACGTATTGATGCCGCCGAAGGCGAAATTGTTGCTCATCACGCAGTCGGTCCGGATGCGGCGGGGCTCGCCCATGATGTAGTCGGGCCCGGCGCAGTCCTCGGCCACCTCCTCGAGATTGACCGTCGGGGCGAACCAGCCCTCGCGCATCATCATGATCGTCATCCAGGCTTCAAGCGAGCCGCAGGCGCCGAGCGTGTGGCCCATGTAGCTCTTGAGGGACGAGGTGGGCGTGCCGCCCCCGAACACCTCGGTCATGGCATGGCTTTCAGCCCGATCGCCGGCATCGGTCCCCGTGCCGTGGGCGTTGACGTAGCCGATCTGCTCGGGCCTGAGCCCTGCGTCCTCGAGCGCAAGGCGCATCGCGCCAGCCATTTGCTCGCTCTGGGGACTGGTGATGTGCGCACCGTCCGAGTTCGTGCCGAAGCCGACGATCTCGGCGTAGACGGGCGCGCCTCGGCGCCTCGCGCTCTCGAGTTCCTCGAGCACGAGCATGCAGCCGCCTTCGCCGATCACGAGGCCGTCGCGCCGGCGGTCGAAGGGGCGTGGCGTCTTCTTCGGTTCGCTGTTGAATTCGGTGCTCGTTGCAAAGAGCGTGTCGAAGATCGCCGCATCGGTCGCGTCAAGCTCTTCGGAGCCGCCTGCGAGCATGATGTCCTGGCGGCCCGAGAGGATCGACTCGTATGCGTAGCCGATGCCCTGGGAGGACGAGGTGCAGGCCGAGCTCGTCGTGATGATCCGCCCCTTGATGCCGAAGAACACGCCGATGTTGACCGGAGCCGTGTGCGCCATCATCTTCACGTAGGTGTTGGCGGTCATGCCCGCGGTCGAGCGGTCGAGAATGAGCCGGGCGACGTCGCCGATCGCCGAAGGCGCTCCGGCGCTCGAGCCGCAGGCGATCCCGAGGCGGCCGCCCTGCAGCATCTCCTGCGTGATGCCGGCATCGGCAATCGCCTTGTCGGCGGCAAGCACGGCAAGAAGCGCCACGCGCCCCATCGAGCGCATGGACTTGCGGTTGAAGCGCGATGAATCAAGCGTGAAGGGGGCGGCGGGGCAGCCCACGGCCGTGCGCAGGCCCTCGATGTCGCTCCATTCATCCATGACGCGCACCGCGTTCGTGCAGGAAAGGAGCTTTTCCCTGACGCCTGCCCAGTCGTTTCCGAGGGGGCTGATCGCGCCGGTTCCGGTGATGACGACTCGACGACGGCTGTTCATGACAGGCCTCCGTTCACGCTGATGACCTGCCGGGTGATGTATCCGGCATGCGGGCTCATGAGAAAGACAGCAAGCGCGGCAACCTCCTCGGGCGTGCCGGCGCGCTTCATGGGGACGAACGGCAGGGCGTGCTCGAGCACTTCTTCGGTCACCATCTCGGTCTGGATGAGCCCGGGGGCGATGGCGTTCACGGTGATCGAGCGGCTTGCGAGTTCCGCGGCAAGCGCCTTGGCCGCGCCGATGAGACCGGCCTTGGCGGCCGAATAGTTCACCTGGCCGCGATTGCCGATGAGGCCGGAGACGCTGCTCATGACGATGATCCGGCCGGGCTTTCTGCGGCGAACCATCGGCATCACGAGCGGCTGGACGACGTTGTAGAAGCTGTTGAGATCGGTGTTGACCACAGCATCCCAGTCGTCAGGATCCATTCCGGCGAACGTTGCATCCCGGCTGATTCCGGCGTTGGCGACGATGCCGTAGTACGCGCCGCTCCGCGCAACGTCCTCGAGAAGGATCCTGCGGCAGGCTTCGCGGTCCGTGACGTCAAAGGCCAGGCTCCTTGCCGAGCCGCCCTTCGCAACGATTTCCGCCACCGTGTCGTCCAGGCGTTTGGATGGAGCCGAGCCGTGAACAACAACGGCATAGCCTTCCCTGGCGAGAGCGAGGGCAACGGCCCTGCCGATGCCGCGGGACGCGCCGGTGACAAGTACAGAGAGTGTTTCAGATGCCATGGGAGAATGCTGACAAGTCTTTCGGTTGGTAAACGGTTAGTTTAGAGCGGCCGACCTCGATTCCGCCGCAGAAGGCGACGCATTCGAACTGGCTCGGCAGCTCGCTTTCGAAATCGGCGAGGCACTCGGCGCTGACCCGGATCGTGTCGCCGGGGCGGAAGAGGGGTACGCGGGCATCGAAATGGCGGGTTCCGAGAATGAAGCCGATCCTGGGGCCGCTGCCTTCGGCGCGGTTCTTCAGTCCTGCGTAAATGCCGATCGTCTGGGCCATCAGCTCAAGCAGAATCCAGCTGCCGAACGTGCCGTCGGGCAGGGCAAAGAGGGCATGACGCTCCCCGAGCGTCGTTTCGGAGGCCACGGTTCCAGCGGCAGTGCCGCGGGCCTTGTCGATGAGCTGCATGGTCCGCTTCTGCGGTAGCAGCTCGTCCAGAGGAATCTTGACCTCAGGAAGGGATTCGAAATCAATCATGGCAAGTCTCCCGCTCAAGAATGATGCTGGCATTGGAGCCGCCGAAGGCAAATGCATTGGCTAGAACAGCCCGAAGCGGCCTGCCGAGCGTCACCCCCTCGCGAAGGATCCGCACCGGGGGGAGCGTCCCGTCGGGCGCGCCCTTCGGGAACTGTCTCGGGAGATGGCCCCGGGGGTTTCCCGTCAGCAGGGCGGCCGCGATCGCCGCCTGCAGGGACCCTGCGCCCGCAAGCGTGTGTCCGGTGAGATGCTTGAGGGCGGCTACGGGCGTGTCTTTGCCAAACACTCTGTGCACCGCAACCGCCTCCATCGCGTCGTTGTGTGTGGTTGCCGTCCCGTGCGCGAGGACCAGATCGATGTCTGAGGCCTCAAGGCCCGCGCAGTCAAGCGCGCCCTGCATCGCCCGGGCCGCACCGTCGCCCGTGGGATCCGGTGCGGAAATGTGGTGCGCATCACTCGTGTCCGCCCAGCCCGAGAGCCTGAGGCGGGATGGCTCGCGCGTGAGAAGGAGCAATGCTCCGCCTTCGCCGAGGTTGATTCCATGGCGCTCGCTTGAAAACGGCAGGCATTCGGTCTCGCTCAAGGCGCCGAGCCCCGTAAAGCCGAGCGTCGTAAAGCGTGAGTAGCCGTCGATGCCGCCCGTGAGGACGGCATCGGCGAGACCCGCCCGAAGGAGCCTTGCCGCAGAGATGATGGCCATGGAGCCTGCGGCGCACACGTTGCAGATGCAGTAGGCCGGGCCCCTCGCGCCGGCAGCCCTCGCGGCAAAGAGGGCGGGGCCGGAAAGGTTCATGCGGCTGATGGGGAAGCCCTCCGGCAGGGGCTCGGCGGTGCCGCAGGCTTCAAATCCCCTCTGCGTCTCCTCGATGCCGCTCGTTGAGGCGCCGAGCACGACGGCGACACGGTCTGCGCCAAAGCGCTCGATCGCCCTGCTGATCTCGGGCATCTGACCGAGGGCCGTGAGGATGATTCGATTCGTGCGGGTGTCGGCCGGCGCTTCAATCCGGGTGTCGGTGAGCCAGGCATCGGGAATGAGTCCGTAATGCAGGGTTTTGCCCGCAATGACGGCCGGAGTATCAGACATTGCACTCGGAGCTGTGCCGAGCAGGGTCTCGCGCAGGCGGGAAAGCGAGTTTCCGGCAGCGCTGACGGTGCCGACGGCCTGGATGTAAATTGATTCAGTCATAAGGCTGTGCAGACAAAAACATTCTTATTTTTGCATACAACCGCCGATTCGGCCTGAATCAGGCAAAGTCAATGCCGCTCGTCTGCGGGCCTGGCAAAGAAGCGGGCAAAACTTGTGAGGCTCGGGAGCGCGGCCTCAAGTGCGCTCAGATCCTCGCCGTTCGGCGCACGGAAGGTGCGGGAAGCGGGATCGGCGTGAATCCAGCCTGCGGCTGACTCGGAGCCCGGGCGGTCTTCCGTCACCAGAACGACCGGATAACCGAGGCTTCCGAGGACGGAAAGGAACCGCTCGCGCTCGGCGACACGCGCACTGACCCCGGCCTTGGCATAGATGACACCCTCCCAAAGCAGCAGGTCAAAGAGGGGGCAGAGCGCACGTGATCGTTCTCCCCGCAGGACGCTGAGCAGGAACGCCTCCGTGGTGGCAAGCCGGCTCTCGAGCTCCTGTTCTCGCTCGGGATCGGAAAGAAGCGCGAGGCGATCTTCGCGGCTGGCTGCGTCCCTGAGGGATGGGGCGAGGTCGGCGGCGCCGAGAATGCGCACCTTGTTGGGGCCGGAGATGCGGTTCTTGAGATTGGCGAGATCCGCGTTTGAAAGGCTCACGAAAGGCAGGAAGTCCTCCCGGACCGGAGCCCATTCGTCGCTGTCCGAGACAAAGGTTTCGGCGGCATCCCGCGCCCATTGGGAATCCACGTAGACGCCATCTTCGCCAAGCTCTCCGGAGGCGATGTAGTACAGGCCGCGGGCCCCCCAGACTTCGGTCGGCGCGCAGGCGCTCTCATCGTCAGAAAAGCGGCAGTAGAGCTCGCACTGCCTTGTCCACCAGGCAAAGAGCGATTCGGAATCGCAGGCTCCCGCCTCGGCAATCCATTCGGGATGGTGGGAGAGAAGGAAGCGGCAGATGTCGTCCCAGGTGTAGTCACCGGTCATTTGCATCGAGAAGAACCTCTCTAACTTCGAAGGCGGCCAAAAACTTGGGCTAGATCCAAGAGACTGCCTGCATTGTAGAAGGCTCAGTCCGCCAAGGGATGCTTGTATTCGCTTCTTCTTGTGCCAGCGCATGCAGGCATCGGGGCTCGCCGGGAACTGAGTGAGACTAACGCCTTCCTGTCTCTTCTCGAAGGACATTTTGTTCCTGATTCTCCTGAAGAACCATTTCGGAACAATCCACTGTGACAATAGAGGGGTAAGATGTTCTCAGGGGGGCTCGCTATGAATACTGTATACAAGGTAGTCTGGAGCACAATCCGTAACTGCTGCGTGGCTGAAAGTGAGATCACCAGGGGCAGAGGCAAAGGTTGCACGTCCCTGCACCGCGGCGCTAAAGCAGCCCGCGCCCGCGCTGGCCTCGCCATCCGCCATTGCTGGCGGCGCGCTTTTTGCCGGCATCCAGCTCGCGCTGCTGTCAGGTCCGGCGGCACTGGCCGCCCCCGTCATGCCAACGCTCGACTACCGGGGCGCGGCTCCCCACGTCACCATTTCCTCCAGCTCCTCGAACACCACCGCCGCCATGGCCATCAGCAGCACGCAGGCGGGAAACGTGCTCAAGTGGATTGACTTCTCCATCGGCAAGGGCGGCTCGGTGCAGTTCGACGACAAGAACTACCTGAACTATGTCACCGGCCACGCCCGCTCGGAAATCGACGGCGTGTTGAAGGGTGGCGGCAGCATCTACCTGATCAATCCCAACGGAATACTGTTCGGCTCCACGGCGCGGGTGGACGTGGGCAGCCTGCACCTGTCTACGAGAAGGCTGACCGATGCTCAGCTGGCCGGTTATGGCCAGGCCCAAGCCGCACTGTTCAAGACCGACAGCGCATCAGTCGGCGACGTCATCAACCTGGGCAGGCTGAATGCGGACCGGATTGAAGTCGAAGGCCGGAACATTACGTTCAAGAACGTGGCGGACGTCACGAAGGGCGGTACGCTCACGAATGGCGATATCACCGGCGGCACGGCTCATCATGAGAAGGCCGACGGCGACGTTTCGCTAACCGTCAATACCGCCACCGGAAATGAAGGCGAAATCCATCTGGGGTTTGCCGTGGGCGTGGACGGCACAATCAATGGCAGTGCAGCCGCAAGTCTTAACGCCAGCCAATACGCAAATGTCACCGTGCCGCAGGAGTTCACTCAGACGCCCAGCCATACGTTCAATCACTGGAGTGTCAACGTCACCCCCACCCATTACATGCTGGTCCGCAACGGCTATGAGCTGCAGAACATGCGGAACAACCTCACGAGCACCAACGGGACAAAAATGCCCGGCAACTACATGCTGGCCAATGACATCAATCTGCAGGACGGCGGCAGCTCTCCGGCCAGCTTTCAGCCGATCGGATACAAAAACGATTCTGGTCAAGAATTTGTATTTCTAGGAAAGTTCGACGGCTTGAGCCATGCGGTCAAAAACCTGAACATCAGCACCTCCAGCCTGTCCTCGTCGAACGTGAGCTCTGGCGTAGGCCTGTTCGGCATCAACGGGGGCACGGTGGAAAATGTTGTCGTGGAGGGCACCATCGGCGTTGAAAAACCCTCTGTCGGAGGCATTGTCGGCATCAATAGAGGCCTGATCCGGAACGTGCGTCACGCAGGCGGCGTTACAGGCAATGGCGATGTCGGCGGCATTGCGGGCCACAACATGAGCGGCGGAACAATCGAGCGGGCCAGCAACACCGGCAACATCGCTGCTCACGGCTCAGGTTCCAACGTCGGCGGCATTGCAGGAATCAACGAAGGGGTGATTGCGCAAGCTTATAACACTGGCAGGATCGGCAATAACAACAACAATAATGTCGGCGGCATTTCAGGAAAATTATCCGGAGCCTCAGCGGCAATCGAAGATGCCTATAGCTGCAGTGCGGACAGCACGAGCACGGATCCGCTCATTGCCGGCAGCAGCAACGTAGGAGGCATTGTCGGGCTGGTGGAAGGAAATTCCACAAGCAGCTACGTTGTCAGGAATACCTACAGCACAGGCACTGTTCCAGCCAACTCCGACGCCGGCGGCATCATCGGCAATGTCGTCAGCGCCGGCAGCGGAACCCCCGCGGTCACTGTCGAGTCGTCGTACTTCAGCGCGGGCGCCAACAACGGCTATGGCGTCCCAAAAAGTATTGCGGCTCTGCAGAATGGAGATACTTTCGATAACTGGAGCATTTCCGCGGCAGGCGGGGCCGGAACAACCTGGCGCATCTACCAAGGACAGACCACGCCGCTGCTGGCTGCGTTTTTAAAGCCCAAGGATCTGGTCAAGACATACGTTTATGACGGTGCACCGCACAGCGTGGCCAAGAACGATCCGCTGCTTGACGATGAAGGCATCAGAAAGTCGGATCAGTTTGGCGGGAACTGGGACAATTACGCAAGCTCCCTTACCGACGCGGGCGCTGTCAACATTCTCAAGCAGGAGATGACGTTCCTGTACAGCCTGCAGGACGGCTATGACCTCGTCGACATGAAGCTGATTGTCCAGCCCAAGGCGCTGACAGTGGGGAACGCGTTGGACAAGACCTACGACGGTACAAATGCCGCCACGCTGACTTTGGACGCGTTGTCCGGCGTCCTGGATGCGGACAGGGAAAAGCTGACGGTTGGCATAACTTCGGCGACGTACAGCGATAAGAATGCCGGGGAAAACAAGGCGGTGAGCTATGCGGGACTGACACTGTCCGGCGACGCGGCGAAGAACTATGTCATCAAGGCTGACGGATCAGGAACGGGTACGATTTCGCCGAAACAAGTGACTGTAGCTTTTGATCCTATCAGGAAGACATATGACGGAAAGACCGGTGATGTGGATGAATTGGGATATGCCGTCGCAAGTCGGCCAGGAAAGCTCTCAGGCGTGGTTGCAGTGGATGAGGGCAAAGTCAGCGTAAGCGGCACGGCGACGTATGCAGACAAGAACGCCAGTAATTCTTCTGACAGTCATGACAAGACAGTGTATTACAGCGGGCTTGCGTTGGGAGCAGGAACTGACGGAGATGAATCGGCCAACTATGTGCTTGCCTCAACGTCAATGACGGTGGAGAACAGCGGCAGAATTGATAAAGCAAACGTTACCCTGACGGCAGGCGCCCTGACCAAGACCTACGATGGAACGACGGATGCAACCGGCGGCACACTGGTCGCGAAGGAGGGCAGCGGTACTGTATTTGACAGCGATAGCCTCAGTGGCGGCACGTTTGCGTTTGAAGACAAGAATGCCGGAACGAACAAGACCGTCAAGGTTGCTTCAGGCAGTGCAACGATTACCGACAAGGACACCGGGGCGGACACCAGCGGCAACTACAACATCACCTATGAAGACAGTACGGCCGGCATCATTACACCGAAAGTCATCACCGCGACCTTTTCGGACATCAGCAAGACGTATGACGGAACGACCGCAGATACGGAAACTAGCCGGACAGGCACGCTGGAAGGTGTGCTGGCGCTTGACGATGGCAAAGTGAATGTAACCGCCTCGGCAGTGTATGACAAGAAGGACGCAGGAAGCCGGACAGTCAACTACACGAGCGTTGCTCTGAGCGGCGATGAAGCGAACAACTACAGCATCGCGGCCACGGCAACGGGAGTGGGCACGATTCAGAAGAAAGTCATCACCGCAGCCTTTGCGGACATCAGCAAGACCTATGACGGAACGACTGACGCCCAGCCTGGCGCGGCAACGCTGCTGGGTGTGGAAGCGCTCGATGAGGGGCAAGTCACAGCGAGCTCAAGCGGCGCCCTGTACGATGACAAGAACGCCGGCAGCCGACTCGTCCAATACTCTGGCGTGGCATTGAGCGGCACCGGTGCTTCAAACTACAGCATTGCCGCCACGGCAGAAGGAAAGGGGGTCATTGAGCGCAAGCCCCTTGAACTGGTGGCAGACACCGTGACCATTCTTGCAGGGCAGCCCAGGCCGGCCGCCTTCACCGGCAGCGTGACCGGCTTTGTTGCCGGAGAACACCTCGGCGCCGCCGACACGCTGCGCTTTGTCCTGACCGATCCTTCCGTGATGCGGGCCGGCAGCTACGGCATCACCGGAACCCTGAACGGCAGTTCGAGCGGCACATACGGCGCCAATTACACCTTCAGCAATGCAGCCTCCAACGCCACTGCGTTTGTGATTGCTGCTGCCAGTGCGCACACCGTGGCGGACATGACGCTCTCCGACCTGATTCCTGGACTGATGGGCAGGGCTGCTCAGGGCATCAAGATCACCGAGATGGACAATACCTTTGCGCAAGCCTCCGTCCAGCAGGCAGAAGGCCCTGCCGGATTTGCGTTCGAACACGGGGTTGCCTCGATTGACATGGGCCGGGGAGGGGCCTTTGAAAACACCGCCCCGGGACAGCTGTCCTCCATGCCGGGCGAGGGGCGGGCCGAACCGGTTCGCTCCCAGCAGAAAGCCGGTGGCGACAAGGGCGCGAAGAAAGACGGACGCAAGAGAAAGGCAGGCGGCAAATGAATAAGACGATTGCGAGGGGCGCACTTTCCCACAGTGTCATTGTTGCCGGCGGCCTTGCGCTGTTTTGCGCGCTTGCACTGCCGCCGGCCGTGAACGCGGCGAGCGCCGTTCCACAGCCGGGCCAGAGCCTTCGTAAAGCCCGGCCCAGACCGCAGATCCCGCTGCGAAACGCGGATGCGGCCAGCCGTCAGGCGTCCGAGTCCGTACGGTTCACCCTGCAGCAGATCCGGGTCGAGCACGATGAGCTGGATCTTGAAGATGAACAGATTGCGGCGATCACCCGCGCAGTGACCGGCAGGCAGATCAGCGCCGCGGAACTGTACGCGGCGGTGGCGGACATCACTCGCTTCATCCGCTCCCACGGCTACCCGGCGGCTGCGGCATACATCCCCGAGCAGACGGCCGTGGAGGGGAGGCTCCTGGTGAAGGTGGCGCCGGGGCGGATCGGCAAGGTGCGGCTCGTCAATGAAAGCACCCTCAGGGACAAGGCTGCCGAAAGGCTGCTCGCCGATCTG
>Ga0265299_10004059_pt1 | contig 14008 bp, 12 predicted proteins | sample AusTroGonzalo_MG_4_FD_193485 | JGI IMG/M metagenome (GOLD analysis project Ga0265299, IMG submission 193485) | Bovine rumen microbial communities from tropical cattle in Woodstock, Queensland, Australia - Gonzalo_02 | ecosystem: Host-associated > Mammals > Digestive system > Stomach > Rumen ...
TACCTTGTGTTTCGATGTTCTATTCTTTCTTTAATACGCTGTTCAAATATATCAATCCTGTCAAAAATTGTATATACTTTCTCTATCCATTCTTTTTCTTCTATTTTCTTTATATCATAATCACCTTCTTTGACTCTATGCATTTTATCCCTATGTAGAAGAAACGCCTCATTTTTACTATATGCATCTCTCGCAGTCTGACCTAACATCAGACATGCAATAATATGCTCTTGAGAGTAAATTGGGAAAATATGTTCTTCAAATAAAGATATAGGGCAAGTGTAATGAATGTAGATTCGAATCTTTTCCTTAATCTTTATTTCTTCCTTCTTTATTATTGATTTTTTTTCTTGACCTTTATTAAAATCACTTATTAAAATATCTAATTGGTCACGATACGCTTTTGTGCTTGGCTTTAACAGATTTAATTTGCTGTCCGCAAATATCCCAACAACACTATCTTGTCTATAACAAAAAAAAGTGTTTTCATAATCTTTATAATCTCTAAAAGAATCACATAATTTGCCGTTATTAACAAAAGTTCCGCTATCGATTCTAATAATTTTTCTATTATTTAGAATACGAGAGATTCTGTCATCCACAGGATAGTTCCATAAAACAGTAGCATTTTTTAAATTTGACAACTGACGATTATCTTCACCTGCATTGGGGTCATGTGGCACGAAATCTTCAGGAACAAACTGGAAAAGCGATAAAGCATTTTTTATGTTTTTATCATGTGACAAATCTGCAAGAAATCCTCTAAGATAATCTGTATAATATATACCATCCGAATTATAATTTGCACTTCCTTCAGTTGCCCCCTGTCTAAGACTCAAAAATGTAGGTGAAATGGGCCATTCTTTTTTTTCATTATTCATTTTTTCATGTTATTTTCAAAATGTCACTTTTTATTCCATTTACAGTCTTCTCCTTGGAAATGATTCGGTACAACTTGAAAAAAGAGGAAGAGAATTGTTGATGTGCTTATCATCTGAAGCATCAGCAAGAAATCCTCTCAATTCGTCTGCTTTTAACACGCCATAAATGTTAGGGAAACTCATTTCTGATTGTTTTCGTTTCTCCATTTGTACATCCTTACCACCAATGGTTCGACAATCGCTAATGAATGTTGATTGTATTGGCCACAAATTTTTATTCATCTTTTATCTTGCTTTTTTACTTTTACTGAAGGCTATCAAATATCATTTTTCTATATCTGCAGACACTCTTTGATTGTCTGCTCGTCAATCCCTTTTGCTCTCATTCTTTCTGCGACATCTTGTTTAGTGTCGCGACGTTCAAGGAAAGAGAACATGATTTCAGCGAATGTTCTGATGGCTTTGTTCATTCGCTCGATGTCTTCTTCTTCTTGCATGTCTATTCCACAGAACTTTGAGCGTTCCTTGTGAAGATTCATGTAGTAGAGACCACCTATAAGGAGGGAGGCAAGCGCAACAAAGTCAACGCATGTGTTTTCAAACAGAGCCTTATATTTCTCTGCAATGGGCAGCGTGAATGCTTCACGAAGCATGGCCGTCCTCTTGGTCGTATCATTTCCCTCGGCAACTTCCCACCGGAGTAATTCTTGCATGACGGACTTGTCTTTCAGTGAGTCTTGAAGTCCTTTCATAAGTGCAATATATTGAACTTTGGGGTCATTGCTGCTTTTCATTGCTTCGTCAGCAATCTGTGAAAACCAATAGTCGTAGCCCTTAACGAATTCGCTGTAGAACTCGTCAAGGTCTTTGTACCTATGATAGAACACTGGAGGCTCAATCTTGGCTTTCTTTATAATTTCAGTCACTAATGACGAGGAAAAACCGCGTTTCATCACCTGGTCTACGGCAGCCTTTCTAATGTCTTCCGTTATGTCGGCTTTTGTCCGTCTGTAGCGCGTTGTCTTTTCTGTGTTCATATATATATAATAATGTATTGTTAAAATGGAATGACACTTCTTATCTCTTCCAGAGCCTTTGCGAGTTCTTCCAACTGCTCTATTTCATGGGACGCCAAAATGCTGATTCTTATCCTGGCTTCCTTTGTCCTTACGGCTGGATAGACAATTCCGCTTGCAAAGATACACTTTTTTTGCAACATATCGGCAATTTTATACACTTTTTCATTGTCTCTAACCATAATTGGGAATATTGGGGACTCCGATTGTCCTATGTCAAAGCCAGCACTCTGCAATCTGTTTCGTAGATAATTCACATTGTTCCAAAGTTTTTGTCTTATCTCTGGCTTGGTCTTTATCAACTCCAATGCCTTTAATACAGAGCAGGTGACTTGTGGCGTTATTGCAGCAGAGAAAACATTGCTGTCGGCATAATATCGAAGGTATTCAATCATTTTTGCGGATGCGGCAACAAAGCCTCCAACACATCCGAACGACTTACTGAATGTTCCTGTGATTATGTCAATCTGCCCCAGGCAGTTGAAATGCTCGGCGGTTCCACGTCCGTTCTTGCCCATGACACCAATGCCATGCGCATCATCGACCATGAGCAGACAATTGTTTTTTTTGCAAACAGCGATATATTCTGGCAGTTTCGATAAATCGCCATTTTGGGAATAGACTCCATCAATTATGACAAGCCGGGTCTTGAACTTTCCCGCTTCTTTTTCAAGAATCATGTCAAGGTAGCCAATGTCATTATGCCCGATGTGTTTGATGTTGGTGCCACGCAAGCCGCTTGTTGCACTGGTGTGGATGTATGAGTCAACATAGGCAATATCGTTTTTCCCCAATATGGCACGCAATAATCCAGTATTGGCTCCGAATCCAGAAGAGAAGAGGATGGCATCTTCCTGTCCGACGAATTCCGCAATCTCTTTTTCAAGTTTGTGATGAATGTCAAGATAGCCACCTATGGCCTGTGCTGCACATGCTCCCGTTCCATATTTTCGGAGTGCACCAATTCCAGCTTCAATAGTCTCAGGACGCTGCGACATTCCCAGGTAGTCGTTGGAAATGTATGCGGATATGGTTTCGTCACGACCAGCAAGCTTCATTTTTGCCCCAACGCCACTTGTGGCCATCACCCAATAGGGTTTTGTTTCAAACTGAGACATCTGATTGATGTAATTCTGGAAAGCTTCCGACCGAGATTTGGCATCAACTTCCAAAGAGAACTCATAGTCTTTAAGAGATAAGAATTTGTTTTGTTTAATCATAATTGTTTATAATAAAGTTAATTTTACGGTGCAAATATACTATAAAATCAGTTAATTACGCAAATTTTCTCAAAAATTACTTTTTTTTTTTTTGTTATATACAATAAATGTTGTATATTTGCACCCGAAAATCATCCAAATTAGGAAATCAACTCAATTTTAAAGCAAGAAAAGACATGAATGGACATGTTGACGATACGAGGTTTTTAGTTGCAGGTGGAGCAGGGTTCATCGGATCCCACTTGTGCGACAGACTCATAAATGAAGGTCATCGGGTTCTGTGTATAGACCTCGTTTGTGCTTTGTGTGTAGCTATCCAATATATATTGCGTAAATCAAAGATTTCATATGTGGATTGTAAGGTGATTACCATAGTTGTACAAAGTTGTCAAAGGAAATTCAGCCTTATATGTCCATTCTACTTGGAACATTACCAGAATGTATTTAGTGTATATATGACAGATAAAAAAACACTATCTTCAGTAATGTTTCGGTACAACTGTTAATATAAAATGCTGTATAGAAAAATTTCCAAGTACAATGACTTCTAAACTTTTTAAATAGTCTCGAATAATGAAATCTAAAGAATTGACAATCATACTGCCTTTTCTTAATGAAGGCGTTGAAGTAGAAAAGACTGTGAACAGTATACAAGGCCATACAAAAGAAGATGTGGAAATTATTCTAATCAATGATTGTTCCAATGATGGCTATGATTATATGGCTGTTAGTAAGAAATATGGTACAAGATACATTGTAAACAAAGAACGTCTGGGAGTGGCAAAATGCCGTGATATAGGCATTACTTCATCAAAAACGAAATATTTTCTTCTGCTTGATGCTCATATGAGAGTTTATGATAATCGCTGGTATTCGATCCTTATGAAAGCGTTGAAAAATGAAGCCACCACATTATTCTGTTTGCAATCAAAAGTATTACTTAATATCTGTGGAATTATCAAAGAGAACGAATCTGTACCAGCATATGGCGCATTTATCGAGATGACACCAACTATTGAGCAGTTTTTGAATGTGTCTTGGAATACTAAAACTGTGTTGAGTGCGGAAACAAAAGACACCAATCAAATTGTGGAGATACCATGCGTTTTAGGTGCGGGTTATGCTTGTAATAAAAAGTATTGGAATAGTATTCATGGACTAAAAGGTCTGCGTAATTACGGTTTAGATGAACAGTTCATTAGTCTAAAGGTTTGGCTTTCTGGCGGAAAATGCAAGTTGCTTAATAATGTTGTATTTGGCCATGTCTACAGGAGTTTTGCGCCTTATAACATTAGCGGTGTGGACATCCTATACAACAAATTAGTCTTGTCAAAGATCTTACTTCCATCAAATTATGGCGTAGCATATGAAAAATATCTACGAAAAAATCACGTCCAAGAATATAAAGAATGCAATCGCCTTTTGGGTATAGACAAAGAACTGATTTTACAAGAGCGTAATTATTTTAACCAAATACGTATTCGGTCTTTGGATGAATTTCTGAAGATCAACAATAAAGTTTATACACCAACAATGGTTCAAGATAATTTCGAGCGTATTTTGGCATATGTCTTAGCTAATATTCCAGCAGAAATAGGGTTGTTCAATGGCAAAGCGGGAATAGCTCTTATCTATATACTCTTGGCAAGAAGAGAAGGAAATGGAATGTGTGAGTTAATTGCAGATATGTATTTGGAACAAATATGGAATACTTGCACTTATGATACACCTCTATCATTTGCCAGAGGATTAACGGGGATAGGATGGTTGTGCGAATATTTGTATCAGAATCAAATGACTGTCGGAAATCCTGATGAAATATTGAAGGATGTAGATGAAGTCGTAAATATGATAAATCCACTGAAGATTAAAGACCTGTCTTTTGACAATGGGGTTATCGGTATTTTTGTTTATATATTCGCACGCGTTATTGGATGCAAATTGAGAGGAATGCCGATTCCGTTTGATGAACAATTATTGAATGATGTTGTTAAAGTTGTGAATGACAACTCTAACAAGGACCTATTATGTCAAAAAGGTATTGCTTATATTTACAATTTAAATGTGACAGGAACTCAATTGACAAAACGCAATCTTATAGAATTAATCAAGGCTTCTACTTATAGTAACTCTTATATATGTGTTTGTTTGGAAAAACTATTAAATGATGACAAACTATTGCAATAGTTATATTTATTAACAACATTAAAATTTAGTAAAATGGTAAAATTAAGAAAATTGACTTTGAGTCAAAACGAATCTTTTTCTCAGCTTGAGAAAGAAGGACTGGAACAAATCTGGGGTGGTACAGGCTACCCTACATTTCCTTTCACTCCAACACCATATGTTTGTCCTAATGACGCAATAACAACACCCTTTATACCACCGACATATCCAATAACTCCTCGTCGATAAGGGTGGTCTTAGAAGAGGGGGCAGCTTATAATAATGCCCCCTCTCAAAATTGACAGTCATATAATTAATGATTATTCTAATGGTTAAAGTATCCGTGGTCATACCCACATATAATGGTGGGAAATATGTAAGAGAGTGTGTTTCAAGCATACTGTCACAGACATTTAGTAATCTTGAGATTGTAATTGTAGATGACCAGTCCACAGACGATACAGTGAAGGTTGTACGGGACATTCAAACTCATGACGACAGAATTACTTTATATATAAATTCTTGCCACAATCATTCAATGGCATTGAATCTCGGCTTGCAACATGCCGATGGCGATTATATTGCCCGTATTGACCAAGATGATATTATGGTAACCACACGCCTGATGGAACAAGTTAATTATATGGAACAGCATAAAGACGTTGACGTGTGTTGCTCGTGGTTCAGTACTTTTGGAGATATTAATCAAAATGTTGAACTTGCAAAAGGTGATATTGACTATCCTGAGTATCAGTTACTGATAACGAATATATTCCCCAATCCAACAGCAATGATAAGAAAAAAATTTTTAGAGCAGAATAATATCAAATATGATTGCCAATATCAATATGCCGAAGATTACGCATTTTGGATAGAATGTGCTTTGTCTGGAGCAAAGTTTCATATCATTCCTCGTTTCCTTCAAAGATACAGAATTCACAATACACAGAACTCAATTGTACATTCAAAGGAACAGTATTATGAAACGGTAAAAATGAGGACATGTTTAATTAATGTGTTACAGGAAAGACACAAATCTTGGTCTGATGTAACACGTTTAATTGAAATTTTGTGGGATATAAGCCGCCGTGGAAAGATTTGCACGGAAACCGTTTTCAGGATTGCTAATGAATTATATATAAATAGCCTAAAACAGAGTGTAAAAATCTAAATATTAAAAGAATGAAAACAATAGTACTATTTTCTTCCCATATCGTCAATACGAGCACGGTAAGACGTTTTTATAACATAAAAGCAGGGCTTCCTTTGGACACAAAACTTATTTGGTGTCTAAATAAGCAAGATGGCCAAGCCTTGAATCTGTTGAAGGATATCGAAGTGTTTGATTTCACCAGGGAAGATTTTGACGAACTGCCGTATACGGTTTTTTCAGAAGAAATATGGTTCAATGCCAATCTTATCATGATGCTTTTCTATTTGCGAAATCCGAAATATGATTATTATTGGTTCATTGAATATGATGTCTTTTTCACAGGGGATTGGAATTTGCTATTTCAATTCTTCAAAGAATCAAAGAGTGACCTTATATCATCGCATGTGGAACAATATGATAAATCAAATACCGATTGGCAGTGGTGGAATGTGATAGAATTTAGTGGCAAGGAAATCCCTTTAGAGAAAAGGGTAAAATCTTTTAATCCCATTTATCGCCTTTCTGAACATTCTTTGTCTTTTTTGCACAACTACCTCTCTAATGGAAATGCGGGATATTATGAAGTACTGATGCCAACCGCATTATACAATAACGGCTATACTATAGAGGATTTTGGAGGTACAGGATGCTTTGTTAAACCAGAAAACCGCAACAGATTTTATATACAAGGAACTTATACCAATTGGGGAACGATGAGATATTTCCCCAATTATTCATTAGAAGAAATAAATGCACTTGGCACTAAAGACAAATTATTTCACCCAGTAAAAGAATAACTATGAAAGTTAGAATTCCAATTGTTATTGCATTACTATTTCCTCTCACAATATTGGCGCAGACAAACGGGAAAAGTGGCAGTATTAACCTGTGGGGATATGTCGTTGACTCATTTCTGCAAACAGGACTGGAGGGGGCGAAGGTGACGCTGATGACTGCCGACAGCACTGTAGTAGATTCCATCCGCACCTATCCCTACGACGGCAATGCGCTGTTCCACTTCTCGCTGCCCGCAAAGACGCAGAACATCATCCTGCGGGCGGAGATGGGAGGGTATGAGCCGGGCTATGTGTCGATGAAGGTGAGAAGCTACAAGCGCGTGAAGGACGTGTATGCCCCATGGATAAACCTGAAGAAACGAAACTCGATGCTGGAGCAGTCGCTCGACGAGGTTGTGGTGACGGCCTCGAAGGTGCAGCTGGTGTGGCATGGCGACACGCTGGTTTACAATGCCGATGCCTTCAACGTGCCGCAGGGGTCGATGCTCGACGGACTGATCTGCCAGCTGCCGGGCGTGACGTTGAAGGACAACGGAGAGATTCTGGTGAACGGGCGGCGGGTCGATTACCTGACGCTGAACGGCACCGACTTCTTCAAGGGTAACAACAAGATGATGCTTGACAATCTGCCTTACTACACGGTGAAGAACATCAAGGTCTATGACAAGAGTACGGACGTGAGCCGCTTCCTGGGCTACGATGCCGAGAAGAAGAGCTATGTGATGGACGTGGTGCTGAAACGGGAATACTCCGTTGGGCTGACGGCCAATGCCGAGGCAGGAGGAGGCACTAAAGAGCGGTGGCTGGCCCGCCTGTTTGGCCTGCGATTCACCGACCACTCGCGCCTCACGGTGTTCGGCAACAGCAACAACATCAACGAGACAGGACGGCCCGGCGAGAGCGGAGAGTGGAAGGCGGCAGACCCTGCCATCGGCATTACGACCCACGGCGAGATGAATGCCAACCTGAGAAGCGAAGACCGCTACAAGCGCTGGAAGAACGAGTTGGCCGTGTCGCTGATCAGCGACAAGAACGAGCGTCAGAACCAGCAGGAGAGCGAGTACTACCTGCAGGGCGGAGGTGAGTTTGCCCATCGCGGACACAGCGAGGTGCAGCGCGACAGGAGAATTGAGCTGACCAACACCTTCACCCGCAACAAGTCCACCTCGCCCGTCTATTTCTTGTCGATGGTGGGCTATCGTTACGGCCACGACCGGACGGAGCGGGAGGACAGCGCACGGGTGAGAAGCGATGTGGCAGCCCTGTACCATCTGGACGACCGAGCCGAACGGCGCAGCAACAATTACCAAGTGTTCACTTCGAACCAAATGCTCGTCAAGTTGCCGTGGGGCGACCGCCTGAACCTTCATCTCGACGGCCAATATGGGAGTCAGCGGGCCAAGAACTTCTCTCACTATCTTCTGGACTACGACAGCGGAGCGTTGCCACAAGATTTGCGCCGCCGCTACGAGCCACGCTCCTTTGACCACTACAACTGGCAGGGCGAGACCGAATATGTGCTTCGTTTTCCGAACGACTGGAACCTGAATATCAGCTACACATTCCGTCAGAGCCGCGATGCTGACGACGCACCTTCGTATCGGCTGGACCGCGATGCGGCATGGATGATGCTGAATCCTGTGATAGATGCACTGCCCGACGTGCTTTCATCTGAGCTGCTGGACAGTGAGAACAGCCTCGACATCGTTACAAGAGCCAACCGTCATCAGTTGTCGGCCCGCATCTATTACATGCGGAGCACGGCGGAGGCTTACACCAACTTTGAGGTGAAGCTGCCACTGGCGCATGAACGCGGACACCAGCACTACCAGCGCGGCACAGTGGATGCCCGTGTGCATAGGAACGAGACCTCTTTCGACCCCAGCATCAGCTTTACGCAGCAGTTGAACAAGCGGAACATCTATTATAATGCCTCGCTCACGGCAGAGACCCGTTTGCCCGACATCACGAACCTTGTGGGCTACGTGAGCCACTACGACCCGCTGAGCACCACCATAGGCAATCCCGACTTGAAGCCGCAGCACATCTACAAAGCAGCCGCCTATTTCGTGAAGAACTGGCCAAAGTGGGAGCAGATGCTCTACGCCTATCTTGATGCCTCCGTCACGCAGCAGCAGATGATGCCATCCGTCAGCTACGACCGCACGACGGGAGTCTATACACGACGAGACGAGAATATCGACGGCAACTGGGGTTCGCTGGCTGGCATCACCTTCAGCCGTGCCATAGACAAAGCCCGTCGCTGGCGTGTGGAGAATGCGCTGTGGGTCACCTTCACTAACATGGTATGGCGGGGGCAGGACATGTCTTCTGCGGATGCCTCAATGCAGCGGATTACCACACGCCACATCAAGTTTGACGACAAACTGAAACTATCCTTCCGGGCCAGTTCCAAGTTCGACATCAGTGCAAATGGCGGCATCGTGCGTGGCCTTTCGTGGAGCGACCTCGCCTCCTACGAGGACGTACACGTCACCGATTTCACCTACGGTCTCGCCGCCCATTGGACGCTGCCTCACGGATTCCAACTGTCCTCCGACCTGTCGATGCTTCACCGCAGTGGCTACGAGAGCAGCGCGATGAATAGCAGCAGTTCCATATGGAACGTCCAGCTCAGCAAGACGCTCTGCCGCGACCGTCTGACGCTCACCCTTACCGCCCACGACATCCTTGACCGAATGAACAACAATATTTGGAGCATATCAAGCACAGGCTATACCAATACCTGCTATAATTCACTACCACGATATATTATGCTAAGTGTAGCATGCAAGTTACAAAGAGAAAAACAGTAATCTTAATTTGTGACTCAAACAACTTAATAAAATGACAAAAAGCGATGATAAAAAGATGGTATTGGTAGCAGGTGGAGCAGGATTCATTGGCTCTCACTTGTGCGACAGACTCATAAATGAAGGTCATCGGGTTCTGTGTATAGACAATCTTTACACAGGACGTATGGATAATGTCCAACACTTATTGGAGAGCCCACGATTTACCTATGCCATTCATGACGTGACAACCCCAATGTCTTACGATGACATTTCGTTAATCTTCAATCTTGCATGCCCTGCTTCCCCTATCCACTATCAGAAGAATGCTGTTTACACGACAAAGACAGCCGTCTTGGGTACACTTAATTTGCTGGAGTTGGCAAAAGAGAACCGTTGCCCAATATTGCAGGCTTCAACGAGTGAAGTATATGGCGACCCACTAGTCCATCCGCAAACAGAAGAGTATTATGGTAATGTTAATCCCGTTGGAATCCGTTCATGTTATGACGAAGGAAAACGATGCGCAGAAAGTCTTTGCCTTGACTATCATCGTCAGTATGGTGTGAATGTTAAAGTTATACGCATCTTCAACACATACGGACCCCGAATGGCAAAGAATGATGGTCGTGTAGTTTCAAACTTTATTACACAGGCTCTCTCTGACAAAAACATTACCATATATGGTGATGGTACCCAAACACGTTCGTTTCAATACATAGACGATTTAATTGAAGCAATGATGCGTGTTGTCAAAGCAGACAATAGTTTTACGGGGCCAGTCAACATTGGGAATCCAAATGAAATTATGGTTGGAGAATTGGCCAGATTGATAATATCATTGACTAACTCGAATTCGCACATCGTATCAAAACCCTTGCCTCAAAATGATCCAAGATGCCGACGCCCAGATATTTCTCTTGCTACAAGGCTGCTTGGTGGTTGGACACCACAAGTCCATCTTGAAGAAGGAGTAAGAAGAACTATAGACTATTTTAGAAAGGAGTGTTTATGAAAAAAGAGTACGATTATCTATTAGTTGGCGCAGGGCTGTTCAATGCGGTATTCGCACAACAAGCCAAGATGCATGGGAAGCGTTGTCTCGTAATAGACAAGCGTCCTCATCTTGGAGGCAATGTGTATTGTGAGGACATCGATGGTATCACTGTGCATAAATATGGTCCACACATTTTCCATACGAGCAACAAAGAGGTATGGGATTACGTCAACTCCTTCGTGCCTTTCAACCGATTTACATTAAATACTATTGCATATTATAAGGGTAGGATATTCAATTTGCCCTTTAACATGAACACTTTCCACCAGATGTGGGGTGTGGTAAGACCAGAAGAGGCGAAAGCAAAGATTCTGCAACAAACAGACAGAGGGAAAAACCACACGGCGCCATCCAATTTGGAAGAACAAGCCATAGCCTTGGTGGGCAAGGATATATATATAACATTGATAAAGGGATACACGGAAAAACAATGGGGAAGACCCTGCTCTGAATTGCCAGCATTCATTATTAAGCGCCTTCCTGTACGTTTTACATACGACAACAATTATTATAACGATTGCTATCAAGGTGTTCCAGAAGGAGGATACAACAAGTTGATTGTTGCTCTGCTGGATGGCATAGAGTGTAGAACCAACTGCGATTACTTTAATGATAAAAGCTATCTCGATGGGCTTTCAAATAAAATTGTGTATTCAGGTGCCATTGATGAATATTTCGGGTTTCGTTTGGGGCACTTGGCGTATCGAAGCCTCCGATTTGAGAATGAAAGCATTCTCAATGACAACTACCAAGGTAATGCGATTGTGAATTACACAGATAGCGATACTCCTTACACACGAATTGTTGAGCATAAGCACTTTGACATCAACAATCAGAATGTGAAAGACTATGATTACACAATCATCACGCGAGAATTTCCTGTAGCATGGTCTTCAACTTCAGACCGTGAGCCGTATTATCCAATAAATGACAGTGTGAACAATAAGTTGTCTAAAGCATACAAAGAACTTGCAGGAACAGAAAAAAATGTCATTTTTGGTGGACGGCTGGCCGAATACAAGTATCTTGATATGCACCAAGTAATAGAATGTGCATTAGCATTTTTCAATACAGATATAGAATGCCAACGTCAGGCGGCTATATGAAAGTCTGACACAAATATAAATTGTTATGAAAATATTAAAAAAGATCAACTCTGTCAACTTGTATAAAGATGACGAGATGAAACGTCTTATCGGCGGAAGCAACAAAAATGGTGCGACAGGCTGTACTTGCAGCGGAAGTACTAACTGGTTCGTGTGGTGTGCTGATAACAGCAATCAAGGAACATCATGCACATGCTCTGGTAGCAATAACAACATTAATGAAGTTTCTAGTTGCTCATGCTCATGAAACAGAGTAGGTACAATCTGTTATTTAAAAAGGATGATCGAAAGTTGGTTTTTAACCAACTTTCGGCATCTATCATGGAATTAGATGATACTCTGTTTAATTGTTTGGCAAACAATGATATAGAAATTATTCCTAAAGACATCAAGAACTGCCTTTGGGAGTCATCAATTCTTGTGGATAATGATCTTGATGAGAAGAATGTTGTCATGTATCGAATGTGTAACGTTAAATACAACGACAATATGATACGTGTTACTATTATGCCTACGCTTAATTGCAATTTCAAATGCTGGTATTGTTATGAAAAACACCATGATAGCAAAATGTCAGAAGATAACCTTAATAATGCCCTACATTTTTGCCAAGAACTAATAGAAAACGGGAATTCTAAAATATTCCAACTTGATTGGTTCGGAGGAGAACCGTTACTATACTTCTATGACATTGTCTACCCCATCGCATGTAAAGTAAAGGAAATATGTAAATTAAACGGTGTGACATTCCATCACTCGATAACGACGAATGGGTATCTCATAGATAATAGGATAATCCAATCAATGAAAGAAATTAATCTTTCATCGTTCCAAATAACATTAGATGGTGCTGCGAGTTATCATAATCGAACACGTTTTACAGATACAGATAAAAACACGTATAACACAATTGTATATAACATAGCTGATTTGTGTAGGAACATTCCAAACATAGATATGACTGTTAGAATCAATTATACACCTAAGAATATAGTATCTGTATCAGAAATTGTAAAAGACTTTCCTTCTGATGTTAGAAAAGACATACATATATGTCCACAACTTGTATGGCAATTTAAAAAATACATTAACACAACAACTGATAATATAAAGGATATTCTTCAATTATTCCAAGAAGCAGGCTATAAGGCACATAAGAACCATCTGACCTGTCATCAATGTTATGCTGAAAGTATGAGTCAATATGTCATAAATTACGATTTGGCCGTTTTCAAATGCACGGCTCGTGATTTCAGTCGAAGACATTGCATTGGGAGTATTCGTGAAGGGAAGTTTGTTCCCAACAATCATTTCTTTGATTACTGTGTACCAAATGACATCATTTACGAGAAATGCGCAAGTTGCGAATTGCTACCATCTTGTATGGGAAGATGCGTGCAGAAAAGAATTGAAGGAATTCCCATAAAATGTGATAAGGAGATGCTGAGAAAGTCTATTATTAACGACGTTCTATTATATATCAGTGCTTATGAGAAAAACTAGACATGCAATTTTAATTATGGCTCATGAAGATATGTTTGCACTCAAGCGACTTGTTGCATATTTTTGTAAAGATTGCGACATATATATTCATATAGACAAGAAGTCCACATATAGTAGGTCTGTTTTATCAGAGTTGACACATATGAATGGCGTTAGATATGTCGTTCAGAAATATAAAATAAACTGGGGAAGCTATAATATGCTACTTGCAGAACTTCACTTGTTGAGTATAGCACATGCGGAACAGCGGGCTGCAT
>Ga0265299_10004060_pt1 | contig 14007 bp, 28 predicted proteins | sample AusTroGonzalo_MG_4_FD_193485 | JGI IMG/M metagenome (GOLD analysis project Ga0265299, IMG submission 193485) | Bovine rumen microbial communities from tropical cattle in Woodstock, Queensland, Australia - Gonzalo_02 | ecosystem: Host-associated > Mammals > Digestive system > Stomach > Rumen ...
TCTTTTCCTTCATTTTACCTCTTCCCCAAAAGCGTTCTTCTCAACGTCCGACAGGTCTATGTCCAACACGCTGGGATACTTTTTCTTAATTTCACCATACATACCCTTCATCCCCGTCGGTGAGCCTGATGTGCGGTCTATCAGCATCAAAAGCATTGCTATCAACACGTCTGCGTCATCGCCCACGCTAATCTGAGTCTCGTTTGAGCTCTCGCGTACGGCTCGACCTGCCAGATGTGCGTTGTGGGCCGCAGCCCTCATGTAACGCTTGATTTCAAACCGCAAAGAGCCGGATTTGGTACGCTTGGCGTAGTCTTCGGCCATAGTCACGCACATTTCGAGGGCATCACCCATCCTCATAACAAGGTTTCCTAATACAACAAGTTTCTTATCAACTTCAGCCATTTCTTCTATTTAATTTTTTTGCAAGAATAGACATAATTCTAGCCATGTTCTCCTCTTTGAGATTGGCGGCATGCTTGCGCACGATAACTGACGCCTCCGACAGGTATCGGCATACAGCCTTGTAATCGCTATTGCTTATCTGTTTCACACCTTAAATATACAAAATTTATTTGAAAAGCAAAGGCTTTTCTTTAGTGGGTTTTACTGCTACCTTACTCAATACGTGTAATTTGAAGAAAAACCAGAACTGAGGGGAGTATGCTGTCCCATCATCCTTTTTAAGATACTTGATAGCCTCCATAAAGGACTTTTTCTGCTCATCCGCATTTCTAATACAGATATTGACCAGTATCCAGTTTGAGTTCTTACCGGCCAGCTTCATACGTGCCACATATCCAGCTATGGTCTCATTCTCCTTCTTGTCCTCTTTTGCAAGTATCTCCTCGAGGTCGGCCTTATACACCTCGTGTCTGGTGGGGAAGTGGTATCCACAGAAAGGACACTCGCTATACTGCACCGCTATCAATCTGTGGCATACCGGGCACTCCTTGACTGGCGCGACTCCGCCTCCAGCGGTGGGCTTATGCCATACGGACCACTCGCGGTCCTCCTCGTAGCGTCCCAAACGCTCGTAGTTGCCTCCGAAATCGAGGCAAATAAACGTACCGTCCTTGCCCGGGGCCGGGCGGCTTGCGCGCCCCAGACACTGCAAATACTTCACAAGCGACGTGGTTGAGAACATCAGCATCACAACCTTGATATCAGGAATGTCGATGCCGGTCGTGAACAAACCATAGTTCACAAGAACGGGAAATTCGTTGTTGCGAAAAGCGTCGACTAACTCCTTGCGCTCGCCGCTATAATCCTCATCCTCGTCGAAGCTGCCGGAGAGGCAGTAACGCGCGTCAATTCCATGCGCGTGAAATTCCTTTGTTATACCTATCGTTTGCTCCGACGAACAGCAGAATATGAGACACTTCTCTCCCTTGCATATACGCTCGTAATTTTCTACCGCGCCGACGTACTTGGCCTCCGACTTAAACTTGGCAGCCATCTGCCCGAGGTTGTAGTCTCCTCTCTGCGCGCTCCACTCGACACCGTCCAGTTTGGGTGCGTCCAACGAAAACAGACGGCAACGACAGAGCCACCCGAGGTCAATCAGCTTCTGCACCGACGGGCCGGTTACGATAGCCTCGTAGTCAAGACCCAACTGCCTCTGTGAGCCGTAACGGGAGGGGCTTGCAGAAAAGCCTATGACATATACGGTAGGGCCAATGACATCGAAGATGAAATTGAACTCGGCTCTATGGCACTCGTCAAGAATAATCATCTGGAAAGAGTTCAGCCAATCCCTCCAACTATCCTTCTTGATACGCTGCTGTAGGGTCTGTGCCATCATTGACACGCAAGACCCGGTCGGCGCTTTCTTGACACGACTGGTTACAATCGCTGTTACAGCTCCCCAACGCAACGCATGACTGGCGTTCTGCTTAACAATCTCCTCGCTGTGGCCCAGCATAAGGACGCGAGTGCCTTTTTGCACCCCCATTGATGCAATAGAACCGAGCACTACCCCTTTTCCGCCTCCGGTCGGGAGCTGATATATGACATGGTGATATTTACGCAACGAATTGCGTATCTCGAACACAGAATTTTCCTGATAATCTCTCAGCGCCATCTCACTTCATCTCAACAATATACCACACATCAAGGTCTGTCCTATTCAACCGGCCGACCCATATATTTCGCACCCTCTCGAATGACATTCCGTACAGGGACTGGCACTCACATTCGAGCCGTTCCCTCTCTGAACCCTCCGATAAAGCCGCCTTTGCTATCACATCACACAACACACCGTCCGACGATTCGCACTGACCCGTCTCCACTACCGGGTATGGCACTACCTGACGAGCTCCATACCGAAACGCCAGCTTCTTAACGAAGGTCGGCGCGCAATCTTCCTTGGAATTTGTCGTTCTGCTCATAAAGCCTGTTCATTATCATATCGGTCAGTTCCAGACACTCCTCGGGAGTCTCAAACATACGCCTCTGCAGCACCAGTTTCATAATCTCCACTCTCTGCTCGGCCCAGAAGAAACTCAGTTTGTCGCGCTGCAGAATCCTCTGCTGGCGCACAGGGTCTATGCTCTCCATGACCTTCTTCAGGCCCGACAACGGGTCGGACGGGTCTACATCCATTGGGGCGAACTCCAGTTCCGACACCTTATAGTAATCCTCTGTGTCGCTGACAAACATATCACTGCCTGCGGCACACTGGCGGACTCTTACCTTGCTGCTCTTGTCGCCTCTCACATAGGCGTACATCCAATTCTCACTCATATCAAAACCATCTATCTAGTTCGTCTTCGTACACTCTCATTGTAAACTCCCGATACATGCGCTGCACCTCCTTGTCGCACTCTTTCAGTCCGTTAAGCCGAATCCTGTCGGCCAATATTGTCGCGTGGTGGCGGTTGAACACCCTGCCTATCTTCGGGGTGCTCATGCCCACATCCCACAGATACTCGTATGCAATCGCTCTTGCCATCGGGAGCGGCCAGCGGCGCAGCGGACTCACCAGTTCCATCGGGGAGACTTTGGCAATCGCGGATGCGGCATTGATGGCCGATTCAACGTACGCCGTAGTCATCCAACCTCTTGTTAAATTCCCGCACACATTCCATAAGCCCGTCCACACGAGTAGTAAGGTGCTTTATCTCCTCGTCCTTCTCGCGCAAAACAGACAGAATTGCTACTATCATATATAGGGCGATTATCGCCAAAATCAGGGACACCCCGCTTATTATCCATAACAAGATTTCCATATCACTCCTTCCTTTTGTAAAACACTATCAAACAGTTATCGCTGTCAACCGAGCCCACACCGGCGCCCGAATATACAGCTTGTCTGCGCCATACGACGCGCTGGTCCATGATGCTATTGCCGTAACGTATCGTAGATAGACAGCTTGTCACCACGTCGTTACATTTTATAATCTTAACACCGAGCAGGCGCGCACGCTCTCCTCCGAGAAACTCTAAGGCGACGCCAGCTTTGGCTTCAGCTATCTCGCGGTTAAGCCGCAATCCCAGAGGTAACAGCACGTAACCTCCGTACGGGCCACCGACATACTCGTGATTGACCTTCAGAGCCTCCTCGGCATAAATCACCAATCCTCCTTCTTCGCTCATTTCTTTATTCCGCTTCCTATCGGTCGGGTGAGAAGCCAAAGGGTGTAGACGAAAGCAGACACCTTGTCCCTCCTTTTTGCTGCCACTCCGTATTCCGATGCTTTTTTTATCACATAATTTCGCAAATCTACCACTTTTTCGGTCCGCCCCCATAGCGCATTAGCCTTGTCTTTGTAGTCATCCATGGCAAGGAAATCCGGGGCCGACACGTAATCCGACACACCTTCAAGATAAAAATCCATACACAGGTCAAGCAGCGGCGAGTAGCCCTTCAGCGGCATCACCACATCTCGCCCGAGGCGCTCTAACCGATATTTGCGGCAATACATCAATATTGTATAGACATAATCCACATTACCCACACCTTTCACGTCTATGCAACCCAGAGAGCCCTCGCGCCTGCAGTCACTGACGAACTGGCGGCAGAAAGCGTCATCCTGAGCAGCCCATGCGTCACACACACCCTCATGGTAACAAGCCATGAGGAGAAGTGTGATATCAGACGCATCTTTGCGGGTTAGCGCGGACTTACTCATTTCTTCTTCTCTCCGTCTTTCAGTGCCTTGTTCCAGTCGCTCTTGACGTCTTCGAGGTTGTCGCCGCTGTCGATGATACGGTCAAAGAGGGCAATCCTCTCCTGCAGACCGCTCAGGTCAAACTCATCCCTGCGGAACTTGAACAGCCAACCACGCCACGGAGCTGTCGGGCTGTCAGTATCCTTGTCGACATCATCGAGCTGCGGCAGGTACTTGACAAGCCAAATCTCCTCAGTCTCGGGACTTGACAGCAGCTGACCGGCCAGCTGAGCCCAGTGTTCGCTGGACACCCTGTCACGCTTGACTTCATAGGGTATGCTCCCGTCGTCATAATACTCGGTGTCGGTGATGCCGACCACGGTCTTTATCTCGACAATCAGCTTTCGGTTCTCAGTGAAGGTGTCAGGACTGGAGCCGAATCGCAGGTCGGGCAGAGTCCAGAACGGTATCTCGGGCAGGTCCTGTGAATATACCAAAGTGTCTTTCAGCTCCTCTACGTTGGCCTTCAGCCACTCATAGGCATAACGCTCCTGCTCCTTGCCAATCTCCATGGCGCGGGACGTGAACGGTATCACATACCCGTGCTTGCGCTCGAAACGCTTGTGACGGCAGTAATCGACCATGCCGTCTATGAACTTGCCTGATGCCGAAAACAGGTTATGCAACTCACTGGCGCTGATAAAACCCATCCTGCGGTCCAGCCACTCTCTCTCTTTCTCACTTACCTCCATCGCTCAACAATTTTATCTGTTCGTCACTAACGATATACAAACCCTTCAGCTCCTCGATGGTATGACCTTCGCTGAGCCACTTCTTACAACTCTCAATCTTGTCGTCCGGCAGTTTCGGCAGGGCCGATGCAGGCATCTTACTGATACGCAGTCCATACGTGTCATCACCTGTACTCGGGTCACGTGTCAGCTCCTTGGTCAGACGTACCGGTATGTTCCTCAGACGGTCTATATAGCCGTTACACTCGGGGAACAGCTTCACAATACGCTTTCTATTCGTGGAGTTAAGTATCATACCCAACTCGGTATACGGGTTCTTCACGAACGTAGCCACCCACACGTTCTTTTCCGTGCGACCTGCGACGTTCTCACTCTCCTTAAAGTCGATGCGCTCAACCACGATACGCTCGATATCCTTACCCTCGGGCAGGATTTCCACCCCGCAGTGTGTGAGCTTACCTCCCATGCGGTAATGTGTTCCTTTTACACTCTCGTCAATCATATCTTAATCTTTAATATACAACACCGCGCCATTACCCAGCTTGCCGAACCTCAGCAACTCTCCTTCGGCACATGCCAGACTGATACGATAGGCGGTTGTCAGACCGGTACGGGCCATCACGGCAGCCGTATTCATTATCTGACCCTCCTTCACGTACTTCTCGAACTCGTCACGCACATCCTCTGACCGGGCCACGACATTCTCGTAACTGGTGGCATACAGCTCTCCGTTACCAATCATGCGTTTGATGGCCGTGTAGTCAAACCCTGTGCCGCGCTTGGAGCAGAGCAGGCCGCTGTCGGCCCACTCGTCCAGTTTGTTCTTGATATCCTCTCTTGTCATTTCCTGTTCTTTTTGTTCAACTTCTTTGCGTTCTCCTCAGCCATACGCTCTACCAGCAGAATCTCATCGTCAGATTCCTTCTCGGCACGTTTAGCCTCCTTCTCCGCCTGTCTCTCCATACGTGCGGCATAAGCCTTGATGTCTCTCGTCACGTCACTTACCAGCTTCTGGTCCTTGGTCAGGCTTACTCCCAGAGAATACATGATAACCGCGTACCCCTGAAGGTTATCCAACCGGTTCTGCCTCATGCTTTCCAGCAGATACCCGTAGGTATGCTCTGCGCACAACACCCTCATACGCCAGTTGTCACTCAAAGACCTCACCAGCATTGAATACTTGCGGAATACAAACCTAAAACCGCCTACTTCTACCTCCTTAACCTTGCTGTTGGTCAATGCGAACAGCATCAGGTTCCACCACATTCTCACTGTTTTTTTCATAACACTACAAATTTACAGATTATTTATTATACTACCAAATTTTTTTCTACCAAATTTACCACCATATCGCCGATATCGGCCGTACGAGGTATCTCTTCCTCACTTTTACACCACAAATCCCACCAGCGCCATACCTCTCCGTACTCATTCCACTTCTGACGGGCGTCCATATCCGGGCAGAGGATGCAATCCCTACCCTCCACAAGACGTATGTTACTCTTGCCTCCGGTCGCCACGAACGGCTTACCCCAATACAGGTATCCCAAAAGGGCGCTTTTCTCACTCTCAACCACATATACCCACTCGCCATCACCAGCACTGTCCTCTCCGAACAGGCATCGGCCCGAAAAACCGTCATCAACCTTGAACTTACGGCCCGGAGCCCTCTCTTTCAGGCGGTGACCGTCCTCTCCATAGCTCAGTCTCTTATCGTGCAGTATCCGCCCCTCCTTATTCACATACCAGAACACCGCCTTACCGTAGGTGTCGGTCGTGACATGATACCTCTTCCATGCTTCCCGGACCTTTTCTTCTCCAAACAGGCCGGACATCCACCGGAACAGCGGACATCTCTCCAACGGGAACTTTCCGAGAGCCTCCAAGGCCTCTTTTCCGACATATTTTATCTCCGGCTCCTCTTCGACGGCCTCTTTCCTCACCGGCGGGGCCCAGTAACTGCCGTCTCCACGTAGTATCCGCCACACATTCTTGTCGTTCGCCCCTCCGTACTGAATCAGCCAGCGGTCCACACCCATCGTATCGCCACCTTCCTCGTGCAGGTAAACTCGGCCGTTCCATATATACGCCTTCAGCTTATCCTTACGCGGATGGCTCTCGCCGCTCATCCTGCAGGCGCCCCACCACTGCTTGCCGTGGCGTACCAGAGGCAGTCCGGTCAGACGTGGCATGTCCTCAAACACACGGTCTGCTATATATAATCCTAATCCTCCCATACCCTACTCTTTAAAACGGCAGCTCACCATCCTCACGCTCACGTATAACCGGCTCGTCATCGTCCTCATCCTTCACTTCGGTGACCTCCATCTTCGGCTTCTCTCCGAAATAATAATAGGTGGTGTCCCTGCGCTTCTCGCTGCGTACCGTAATCTCCTTCAGGACACGTACCATACTCTTCGGGCTCTTGGCTGGCTCACCCATCTCCTTACAGGCGGACAGGTACTCGCCCATCAGCTCCTTAAACGAAATCCATCCGTAACGCTCACCGCAGTCACGCAGCCATCTGCGTATCGAGTTGCTGTCAGCCTTAATCTCCTCACGTACCACACCGATACTCTCGGACACGGTTATCACACCGCCGTGGGCTATCAAATCCTTATATCCCTCGTACAACCAGTTGAAGATGCACTGCCTGCTACCTACGGTCGCCAACTTGGCCGGCAGCTCCACATCCACATCCTCCTCACGTATGATGTTCGGGCATATAATAGGTAATAGACGGCGGAAGTAACCATTCGTATCATCGGTCGTGGGCGGCACCTCATTCACGCAGCATAGCATCAGCGGCACTTTGGTCACCGTAAAAGGCTTGCCGTATATGTGACGGGCCTGAAAGTTGGCACCGGATATGAACTGCTTGAAGTCGCCACCCGAGAAGTCCTTGTTACTCACGTCATCGGCGTAGTTGGCCACCTTACCGTCTATATCGGCCAAGTTATACTCGCTCTGACTGGAGCGGAACAGCTGCTCGGGACTATAACTGGACACCAAGTCCTTACCGAACATGTCGGCGATAGCCTTGCATACCACCGACTTACCGTTACGGCCGGAGCCCACCATCAGGCATATATACTCGAGTTTATACTTGCGTCGGTCAAGCAGGAACGCGCCGCAATACTGCTGGAACGCCTTACGCATACCGTCATCGGGTATCGTCTCACGTACTATCCGCTCCCAGAGTCCGCCGGTCACCTCGGGCTTATAGTCGAACGGGAGGTACAAATCGGAGCGGTACTCCATCGAATGTTCGGTCACCTCGCCCGTCTCCACGTTCAGCACGCAGTTGTTGAATATCACGTACCGGCGGTCCGGGTCGAAGAGCTGTGTACCCTCGGCATACAGGTTCTCCAGACAGCGGTCGGCAATCATCTTGCATGAGTTCTTCTGGTACACGATACCCACGCCGAGTCTGCGCATCACCTTCTTTATAATATAAGACAGGCGGTCGGGGTCTACACGGACGAAGTGTGTCCCGGAGTACACGCACAGCTGCTCACCCTCATCCACGAGGAAGAACCCTCCACCGATGACCTGTTCAAACAGGTCGCAGAGTTCGGCTTCGTTTCTTTTGTTCACCTTATCGTCACCGGCATATAATCCGTCGTCACCCACGCTGCTGCTGAGTGTGTCGGACACGTAGTCGATGGCATAATCGAGAATCCTGTCGTTATTCATATCAGAGTGCGAGAGACAGTTCTGCGATATCGTTGAGTGACCATCCGTATTGGAAGGTCTGGCTTGTCACCTCCTTGAGTTTTCTTGCGAGTTCCTTCACTTCTTCCGGTACGTCCTTCACGTCATACGTGAGTTGCACTTTCTTCCCGTTCAGCACATCGGCCTGATACTCCATGACTGTCGTGAACTGGCCAGCTTTTCTGTCGTCTCTGTCTTCCTTCTTGTTGTTCATATTGTTAATTTTTGTATAAATCCATCATTTCCCTTCAGTCGGGAATGCAAATATAATGTACTTTTTATCACACTACCAAATTTTTTCAGATATTTTTTTGTGGTCGATTGTGGTAGATAAACCACCAACAACCACAACAACCACAACTGCCACACGCCCCACAGATACTTCTGACGGGGGTGTGGTTGTTTGTGTGGTAGATAAAATCGTGGCTACAGGTACTCCAGAGTACGATTTGTGGTAGTTCGTGGCTGATAAACCGGCGTGTGGTTGATTAACATTTATTAACCACACGCTAAAAACAGCCCTACAGATACCTGTAGAGCCAAAGTGTGGTTGATGTGGTTGATAGAGGCCATTTTTTCCAAAGAGTTCTCCATGTGTGTGCGTATACGTAATGTATAGGAAATCTACTACCACAACAACCACAACAACCACAAATCGGCTTCACAGATACCTACAGGGCAGGGTTGAGTGTGGTAGGTTAACAAGTGTTAATCAACCACAACTACCACAATGTAAAAAAAATTTTCAGGGTCGCTGGCCCATTTTTGCTGCCCCCCCCTCCCCGTGTAGGGGCGTACCCTTCCGTAACTACTTGATTTTCAGGCACTTACAAACATAATATGGTGGTATTAGGACTATTAACATTAATTAACAAACTAATTTTTTTTGGTAGTATGCCAAATAATTAACATTTTATATCTTTGTATAGACAATAAGACAAGAGTATATGGCACACACAGCACACAGCGCACAGCGCACAGCCTACAAACCACAGCACGACCGCCGCCATGGTTTTTGGTATGCTGAAACCACAAACGGCGTATGTATCGCAATAGGTAACACACGCGCGGATGTACAGAAACAAATAAACCTATTTTTAGGCAAATAAATAACAACATCATTCACACACTAAACATTTACAGCTATGATTACAAAATTTGATTTTGAGAGTGTTCACTCAGTTGAAATTTTAGCCACAGAGAGAGTAGACAACTTAAGCAAGAACTGCCGTATGGCCATTATGTCCGCATTGGTAGATACTTTGGTGTCAGTTGCCAAAACAGGGGATGTTTCAGAAATTGACAAAGTCGCCACACGCAAAAGTCGCTTTGATGAACTTGAGGCAAAACTGCAGGCCGACAGTTCATACCGCGAGCCAGACGAAAAGGCCCTGACAGTCGGACAACTTCAGTTGTCAGTTCTGCCCGTGTACAAATGTACCTTTGACAAACTGCCTATTACACGCCGCTTGCAGTTGCTTGAGGATTATGCTAGAAAGGTAGCAAAGGAACTGGATGCACAGAAGGCCAGCAAGTAAGGAGCCGGGGCGCAAGCCCCCTCCTTTCTATCCTTATATTATTAATTACATGGATACTGACGATACTGAACGAGTTGAACGACTGACAAAACTGAACGAGTTATGAGTACAGGTAGAAAACTAGAATATATCACGATACAGCTCAATGATAGAGAAGAGCTAGAGTTGAGAAAGTGCACACTGCACCCGAGCCGAGGAACTATGTGTACCGTGGTGAAATACACGTGCGACTGGATAAACGGACGTGAGGAGAACGGTAACGGTAGCGAGATAACGCGCGCGGAAAGTGCGTACAGGAATTTATCCCCTGCAGACTTGAACGTGAACCTGTGGAACAACGGCATCAGTTTTCACTACAACCCACAGACAAGAGTGTACACCATATACGCACCTGCGGAGAGGGTGACGGGTGTGATGTTTGAGGGTTGGAGCGGACGGACGGATACTGAATTAGGCGAGTGATTATGGATAAGACTTACGAAGTTTGCCCCTACTGTGAGAAAGAGGTAGAGGTTGAGGCAAAGCGTAGCGTACAGAAGTGTCCGAACTGCGGAGAGTGGATAGTGGTCTGCTCGATGTGTGAGAAGGAGCACTGCGGAGTGTGTGTTCTGGAAGAGCGGGCACACCGACTGAACGAAACAGCCCCACACGGATAGACCAGTGTACCGAGGGTGGAACTCGGGTGGAGCACACGATACTGACAAGGTTGAACGATACTGAGTTGGTTGAATAATTGAGCATTGACATACTGAGACCCACGTGTACCGATTGTAAATCTATGAGGCGGTCGTACGCGCAGTACACGTGAAGCGCCTGTAACCCATGAAACTTGGTAGTCGGCGCTATATAAATTTGGAGGGGGAGCGGAGCCCCCTGAGAGGGCGTGAAGAATGACCCGAAAAAGCGGCACACGAATAAAGAGGCGTGTGAAAAAACAATGAGGAATCGGAGGTATGCAATGAAGTGTACCGATATATAGGTCGGAGGGACGTAGAGAATATTCCCTCCGGGCACGAGTGGGTGAGCCACGGAACGCGGTGAGTCACCTGTAATCAGTAGTCGTGACAGGCACGGCAAGCGGAGATTGGTATGGAAAATACTGAGGAGGCTGTAGTTCTGCGCCATCGCAACGAGCGCGCGTACGAGAACACGAAAAATCCCCATGTGGTTCACTTGGTGAGACGTGAGGGTCTGGGTGTGTCACGTAGGGTGCGTTACGTATGAGACCGCGCGGACATTTCCGCATGAGTGCGGACCGGCTGAAGAGTATGGCCGGTGGATTTTGGTATCACCACGCGGAGAGTGTGCGCGGTGTTCATGGTGTGGTCTACCTGATGAACGGCAGGCTGCATGACTGGGAGCGCGCTGAGGTCGAGCGATACGGAAATACGCGAGTGACCGACGGGCGTATAGGAGAGCGTCGCAAGTTTCACGCGGTGTTCATTGGTGAGCGCTGTTTCACTGAGGGCGAGAAACTGCAGAGGGAATTGGTTTTTGAAAACTGATGTTGTGTGTGTGGAGGGTGCGATACTGACTGACATGAACGGTTTTGGGGTCAGTGTCGCACCTGTCACGCGCGCGAAAAACCTGAAGAGAATGACAACACTTTGGATTATACTTGGACTGATAGGATATTTTCTTATTGGTGCCGTGGTTGCAGGGATTGGTATTAGGAAGGGACTTCTCGACGATGGGTCGTATGATGATGATGCGATATGTATTATTATACTTTGGCCTTTTGCCCTTATTTTGGGAATTGTTGTATTAATCGTGGTCGTTTTTGGACAAATTGCCCTTTGGATAGCGAAAAAATGAGTAAGCAAGAGATATACACGGCAGCAGCGAAGTGGTCGATAGCGCTCGCGGCTGTGTTCGGCAGCGTTCAGTTTATGGTGACCGGATTGTGGCCGACGTTTGTGGGGCTCGCGTTCCTTGGTGTGTCCGTTTATTGTGCGACGAAACTGAATAAGGAGTGAGCTATGACAAATAGGGACAAAGTATTCGCTCAGAATTGGATTGAGCAGATGCGTACGGAGTTCAAGTTGCGTCCGTTTGCCTGTTACATAGGAGAGCCGCTGACTTATGTGTATGAGCTTCGTCCGTCTACTTTGGTCAACTGCTTCTGGTGGGACTACAACTGGTGGGGACGCAGGGATAATGCTCTGCGGGCCGAGAACTTCGTCCGATGAATTAACTTGATGTTGCATATTGCGACATATAATCAATTATTTATTAACTTTTTAAAACCAAAACAATTATGAAGAGTTTTAAGGAAATGGTTGGCGCAAACGCCGACAGCGTGAGAGAGACAAGAGTTAACAACTTTGTTAACATGTTGCAGACCGAGAGTGCCCTGCGTATCACCACAGGCGAGAACTCCATCCAGTCTTATCGTGCTCTGCAGTGCAAGCTCGAGGGCCTGCTGGACATCGCCCCTGAGACCACAGTGGACCTGTCCGCCAAGCTGGCCACCATCGACTGCAAGCAGCTGATGTCTGATGTCAACAAGATTGTGTACGACATGGTTCAGTGCGCACGCGCCATCAAGCGTCGCTGCAAGGTGCACAACACCCTGTTCCCTGACAATCCTGTGACCGGCCTGTCAGACGCAGAGCTGGATTTCATCAAGGAGCTCATCTAATCCGAGATGTGGCCGAGGGTAGTGGTGTAGTGGTGCACGCATTAGGTGAGGCGTGGGTTCGAGTCCCACCTGCCCTGCAAAAATTGTAAGAATCATGGGATATATAAATCAAGTGTATGCTCAGAATTGGGTTGAGCAGATGCGTACCAACCAAGAGCGACAACATCCCGAACGTGATATGAGAGGGAGGATGCATAGCGTGGACTGGAGGTGCGTGGATGTGTTTCACTGGGGCGATGCGTGCGAGGATGACGGGGTATGGTATAGGAGATATAAAATATTATGTCCGGAAGTCTTTAAACTTATAAGATAACGATTGTGTGCAGGTGACGGACGCGGTCACCTGCATTTGTTTTAATAGTCGCGACAGGAGCGGCAAGCGTAGTGTTATGAATTTTTTCTTAAAAAGTGTGGAACGTAAGAGTATCTACACGGGGCTTGGCGACAAGGGTGAGCCTCTGAACATGCCTGTGAGCCCACCGCCGTATATGATAGGCGTGGGGTTGGACGTTTTTTTCTCTTCTGGGAGAGACAGGGACGAGTGGTGCTCGAAGTGCAGGAGCAACTGGTTCCTTACGAAGTTAAATTCTCGCGTCAAAGGGTATGACGCCTGCGAGTTCGTCACAACTCCCCTGCCCCCGGAGGTCGCGAAAGACATCAATACATGGCGACCGCTGACAGGTGCGCTGTGTAAGGTAAGAGCGTTCTCGCGTGATGTGGCCCGTTCGGCGCTGCATGTGCATGTGTCACGCAGCATATTCGGTGACGACGCGGAGGCTCTTGGCCGTTTGGCCTATCTCTACTATTTTGTGTTGTCGAGAAGTGAGCGCAGCAAATACTTCAGTCGCTCAGAAGGGGCGGACGCCCGTGATATAAACAAGGAAAACGCGCAGAAAGCCAATGCGGCCTCGGTGCTCCGTTCGTCTCTGCAGTTCAAGGATATACGTACAGACGTGTGCAAGGAGTTGGCAGAGCTGGTGTCCAAGAGAAAGGATTACACCCTCAATTTCAACCACGAGGACACCATAGAGTTCCGTCAAGGTAAGGGAACGTTGAGTCCGCTGCGTATTGCTTCTATATGCGAGTATGTGGAGGGCATGTGTCTGTACGTCAAGAAGAACAGGGACATATCCAAGTATAACGAAACGGATTTCATGAACAGCCTGAGCCCTGAAGGTTTAATAAATAGTATTTACAATTCATCAGAATATTGATATGTGTGTAATTATGTGTAAGGCGAGCGGATTGGA
>Ga0265299_10004061_pt1 | contig 14004 bp, 19 predicted proteins | sample AusTroGonzalo_MG_4_FD_193485 | JGI IMG/M metagenome (GOLD analysis project Ga0265299, IMG submission 193485) | Bovine rumen microbial communities from tropical cattle in Woodstock, Queensland, Australia - Gonzalo_02 | ecosystem: Host-associated > Mammals > Digestive system > Stomach > Rumen ...
AATGCTTCGATGACCAACCGATGCACCTTGCGGCAGTACGGTTTGTTGTTCATCCAGAACATCACCGCATAGTAACCTCTGCGCTGGATGGTCTGAGGCATGATGCGCCCAACCATACCGTGGTACCTTTTCATTGAGCGCACACGTCCGAGGTTGCTCACCTCATACTCACCGTTGAACTCCTGAATCGGTTTCCATTGTTCCTGTTCCATCGTCTTCTTTCTTTACGAATTTACTCATGAGATTGTCAGCCCATCGGTCTTGCCTTGCCTCGGCACGCTGGCGTACTATCTTCGCCGTGTTGCTGCCCATCTCCTTATGGATGCGGGCATGACAGGACTTGCAAAGGCTCATGAGGTTGTTCCAGTCGAAGGCGAGTCGCCGCATCTCTTCTTTGGTTCGGGCGGTCTCGATGGGGGTGATATGATGCACGCACTCGACTGACTTGACGTAACCACCAGGGATGCCGACGGCCTCGCCATCCTTGATGCACTGCTCACAGAGTGGGTTGGCTCGTTTTTTCTGTATGGTCAACTCCTTCCACTCGCGGCTGTTGTAGATCTCTGCCTTGTCCTTGGCTACCTTGTCGCTGACCCCTCGCCAGTTTCGCTTCTTCTGTTTCATATCACTTCGTCAATCCAAAGTCTAACCAGTTCGCGCATATCGTCGAAGGTGATGGGCAGTTGCCGGTGGAATCCCTCGCCATCGGTCGTGGTGATCAGCCAGCAGTCCTTCGCCTTGCGGTCGCGTTTCAGGGTTACATTACCACTCATATCCAAAGGGTCTGAATCCAAGTGCCTCCAGTTCGCGCTCCAACTCGATGTTTGGCTTGTGCGGCTTTCGGGGCTTGGCATATTGGAATTTCTCATCATCAGGTACCATCGCCGGCCTCCTTTCCTTCATCGAAGTTGAGCGTGGGCATGGTGTCGGGCGAGTAGGATTTCTTGCGCTTGGTGCGCTCACCGTATGCGAGTGCCTTGCCATTGTCCGCCCGTTGATTGTCGGCGAAGATTTGCGGTATCTCTTCGTCGAGTCGGGTGATGGTGTAGGCATCGACCATTTCCATGAGACACTCGAACACGCTGGAGCATTCAAGGTCTTGCATGTGCCGACGCAGTTTCATGTAACTGTCTGGCGCACACTTCTCGATGACATATTCGACGATCTGCCTGACGTTGTGCGTCTCGTTCAACTGCCCGTCGAACCAGGTGCGCTCTACCATCACCGGCTTGTAACCCTTCTTGCCTTTGACGTTTACGAAGTACACCGCAGCGTCTATCTTTCCTTCGGCATTGGCATCAACGAGCGATGCGGCATCTTTGAAGCCTGGCACCATCGAGAACATCTGTATCATCTTCGCCATCGCAGCCGAGAGGTTGTGCCGGTCGTCCATCATGCGGATGGTGACCTCAATCATCAGCTGAAGCCATTGGTATTCGTTCAAGCCCATGCTCTTCAGGATGCGTTTGAGTTGTTCCTTCACCTCCGCCGCTACCTTAGTGGAAACGTTTTCAAACTTTTCGTTCATTGTCTACTTCAAGATTTAGTTTCTCGATTAATGGTTTCACCTGTGGCATCTTCTCGGCAACATCGTGAATGTTAGTCAATGGTTTCGAGTTGTTCAGCATCCTGACCACCACATCCGCTATGTCTGCCTTCTCACCGTCTTCAGGCTTCCACCACTTTGTGACTGGTTCGGTGTCTATGGCGAGTCTGTCGTAGTGCATCTGTTCGGCCTTCACGCGCCACTTCTCGATGCCGTCGCGGTCAGGGTAGAGGATAATGCGCCGGTGCTGGTCAATCAGCGGTTGCAATCGCTCACGCGTGATCATCTCCAAACCACCGCACGCCATCCATATTTGCATCTTGTGGTTGCCGTAGGCTGCTGCCATCAGCACCGCCGTCTTCTCACTTTCCACGAGCTTGATTGCTGCGTTCGGAAATCGGTTCAGCAGGTGCATACCAAAGAAGCACAAGTGCGGCTCCTGCTTGTCAGGGTCATAGATGTCAGGGAATGGATAAGGCGGTTCGTCAGTCATCATGCCGCGCTCAGCGTCCCAGTGCCGTGATAGTGTCGAGTGGATAAAATCAAAGTTCCAAGAAGCCTCCTTGTCCCTGTGCCCGAACTTAGGGTGATTCATGGGATAGTACCTCATCATCTTGCCCGTGCGCACCTTGTCGTTCTCATCGCATTGCCAGAATATCGTGTGGCCATTCTTGCCGTGACCGACACGATAGTCAAAGAGTGCCTTTTCGAGGTTGTAGCGTTGCACCGTGTCCCACGCGATGCCCAGGCGCATCCACTTCACCAGGTTGTCGTCGTCGATAGCTTTCATTGTACGCTCAACCATCGCAGCAGGCAGTTCCAACATGGGTAATGGTGGCGGTGCCGGTCGCGGTGTATAAGTCCAATCTACCGTTGCATCGTCCACGTCGATATGATACTTCTTACCGAGCCATCTGATAGCATCTGGATAGGATAGGTTCTCATGCTTCATCAAGAAATCTACGACACCACCACCCTCACCACATGCAAAGCATTTATAACAGTTGCCTTTGGGATAAACAACAAACGAACCAAGTGTACGATTGGTGTGGAATGGGCATAGAGCTTTATATCTCACGCCAGTCTTCTTCAGTCCGTTTAGGTTGTCGCGTCCGTAGGTGCCGAGACAATCCTGAATGACCTCTTCAATCTTAGCCTTTTCGAGAATCTTGTCGATTATGTTTTTGCCGATTTTGCTCATAGTCGAAAAATAGATTATATGAAAAGCCATAACGCACATGTATGCGCGTGGCGCGTGTATGCGTCCCGTGACCTACGCCCGCCCTTATCAAGCGGGCAGGGTCTCGTGACCTCACGCTATGGCGGTTAGTACACGGTTCGGTGTACCTTTAGGTACACCATCGGATTTAGTACACCGTTTTTAGAAGGGTAAATCATCAGCAGGAAGAAGCATATAATAGCCATTCTGTTTAACAGTCGATTCGACCAATAGTTTGAGGTTAATCGCCGCGTCAAGGTCTGCCTGTTGTTGGTTAGCACTCGTCACGCCTCCGATTTCCTTAAATATCAGTTCCTTCACAGACTTGCGACTCATAGGCCAGTTTTGTTGATCCTTACCGCGTCTGATCCATGCCGTTATGTCTTCAATAGGGTCGGCCTTGGTTTCTTTCTTGACAGTAGTTCCACCAGCGACAATTCTTGGAATACCAAGTGCGCCTGCCTGGTCAGACACCTCAAACTTCCAGTCGTCCATATCCTTACCGCGAGCATCCAACTGTTTCACCGTGAATGTCACGCCGTTGCCGTCCTTGTGCTTGATGCTTGCGATGGTGTCCGTCACCTTATTTCCCAATTCAGTACCAAGGTGGCCACGCATCTTGCTCTCATCATCATTGCCTGGCCGTGGGTTGAGGTGTAAAACGTTCCAGATACAAATGCCTCGTTTCTCGGCGATTGCCATCAGTTCTTGCACCAACTGCGCCGACTGGTCATTATCGTTGAAATTTCCGATGATGTCACGTACACCGTCGATGAATACGATGTCAGGACTCAGCACCTCAATCGCCAACTTGACAAGTCGCCACCGTTTTTGATAGGCTGCCTCGTTGCTTGTTGCTTCGATGGTACGCATCCACAGGACGTTCAACCGCTCGTTTGGCACTTTCATGTCCCAACCGCAAAGCCAATGCACGCGCCTCAGAACCTTCGCCGAGTTCAATTTCTCCATCTCTGTATCGACATAGAGCACTTTCGGAAGATGACCAAGGTATTCAAGTGTGCGTTGTGGCACCGTCAGTCCTGGCAGATTATCATGCACTCGTGGCGAGTCAGGAGCAAGCACGGCAGACATTAGCTGGGCGAGCACGAAGGTCTTTCCGTTTTTCTTCTGTCCTGTGATGGCCTGAATACCACCGATTGTTGAGAATGGCACACCGTTGAACTCTAACATATAATATGGTTCTGGATAGTCCTCACTCGCATCAAGCAGATACGGCCTTATCTCGTCCATCGCTAACTGCTCCGGCGATGCTGTCTGTGGTATGTTGTTTTGCTCTTCGCTCATAGCTCCTTATTCTTGCTTTTGCACAAATCTCCTCGCGGTGCCGCAAGTAGTATTCGTGATTTAGTTCCTTTTTGTCGCGCTTCAGCTTCGGCTTCCTGAGATAACGCATCTCGAAGTCGCGCTGTCGCCGTTTGGCTGCGATTTCGGCCTTGTGCGTGTCGCGGTAGACCTTCTGCTTTGCCAGTATCTCCTCACGCTTACGGATATACCGCTCATGTTGCACCTGTCGCCGACGCTCTCGTTGCGCTTCGGTCATCTGTCGCGTCATTTTTCATCCTCCTCTTCAGGTTCTTCCGTCGCCACAACGTCAGGACTTGTAATGCCGAGAGCTCTCAGCGTTAGTGGTTGTGTATGCGTGTAATTCTTAATGATACCACTCAACTGATTGTGTAAATCCTTCATATCCTTGTATTTCTTCGCCATCTTGCTGATAGCTTCGATTACGGTGATGAATCGGTTACGCTCGGCAATGAGTTTTGTGGCGAGTCCGTTGCGCCGCAATCGCAAACCATTCAACTGAGTGTTCAGTCTCTCGATTTCCTTCACACACTTTGCGTTGTCTTTCCAATTACATGCAGCAACAATGAAATCTTGCATCGTGTCGATGTCCAACTGCTCGGTCATTTCCAATCCGATATGAACCATAAAACCCTCCAGCAGCTGCTCCGGCGTGAAATACATGTGCCCGTTTGTCGGCTTCATACCCTCGTAGGTCAATGAATAGCCGTTCGGCAATGTCAGCACTGTGATCTTTTTCAAATGTTTCTTTGGTCGTCCCATAATAGTTCCTTTTTATTGTCTTTTGACAATCTCAGAATTGTCTTTTGATGATCCTGAAATTGTTAAAAGACGATTGGTTTACCCTCTCTTCTGGTTTCTCTGAATCTGCCAACGCTTGTTAGGCATTTGCATGTTGCGCTTATTCCATCCCGTCGGTGTCGTATTCGGGAAATATTCTGGCTTCTTAGAATGGTAAGTCATCGCCCTGCCCTCCCTAATTTTCGCCGCCTGTGGGCGCGTTGTTTTGCGGTTGTGGTGAATTAGTCGGCTGCTGAGCGGTCGGGGCTTGTGCTGGCTGCTGTTGGCCTACTCGCTCGACGTTGGTGACGCGAATATCATTAAACCATTGCCCTTCCTTCGTCTTTGAGGCATCCAGTCGTAGAGTCAGCGTCACGTTCTCTTCGTATTGCTGGAGATTATGCCGCTTGATATTGTCTTCGCCAAAGATGCGAACCTTTAGACGGTTGGGATTCTGTGCCCCCGACCATGTGAAAAACTCAAAGAGATAGTCCTGCGACATCCACTGATTTCCCGTGCGCTGACTTGTGCCAGACTGAGCTGGAAACACCTCAGCGATACGCCCTGTTAATTTTACGATCTGTTCCATAATCTTTTATTATTTATTCGTTTGATTGTTCCATCTTTTCGAGCGTGCTCAGAATATGCGCCAGCCCGCTATCGATTTGTTCCATCTTGTGCTTCTTTTCCTGAAGTCCCTGCTTCATCTGATTGACAGCTTTCAGCAGGTCGCCAAGATAGTTCTTGCTGATTTTCTCCGCAAGCGCAGCCTTTTCGTTTCGCAGCCGCTCAATCTCATTGGCTTGATGCAGCACCTTATTATGCAACTCCTCGATGATAGCCACATCGTCACCGTCGGCACCTTTTCCGGTAGTGTGGGTTTCGATGAGTGTACAACTCACCCACTCAGGCGCACCGCTGATGAAAGCACGAACGCTTTTTGTCGTGAAACTCACTCCGAGCACCTTACCAGGCACCCCGTCGGCTGTGGTGATCTTGTCGTAAGGTCTCCAAACCTGTCTTAGAAAATCTTGCTCTGTCATATCTTCTTGTATCTGTATTTATAACCGTCAGTCGCGTAACCTTTAATTTTACCGTTGCAATGCTTCGTGATAGTGTTTTCAACGAAGCCATTCGCTTCTGCTGCCTCCTTTACACTATCATAAGTCTCAATCACTCGACCATTCTTGGCCACCTTTTCGACAGGTCTCATGAAATGATTCCCTTGATCGCCGCCTCGCCGCTGAATCAGTTCACGGTGTTGGCGTTGCAGGTAGTCAACAGCCTCACGCCTTGCTTCTGATGACTTTGCCATCTTCAATATATTGGCAATGGTCTTGACTTGAGCCTTAGTAATTCCAAACTCAAAAGCAAGGTCTCTGTCGGATGTGAAAGGATAAAGATTGATGAATGTAAACAGAACGTCAAACATTTCATCGTTGATGGCTAAATCTTGTGCATATCTATTAGCATCGTAATAGTCTTGACGATAGCCATTCAATTCATCGAGAATCGTATCAATTCTGTAGTTCAGATCATCCACATCTTTCTTGTGAGCCTCTTTCTCTTTGGCGAGTTCGTTGCGAAGTGTGCAGATACGTTGCACCAGCACATCGTCTGGCTCTGACTCTGGGTCTGTTTCCTTGAGTTTGTCCAAACGACCACGAAGCACTGAGCGTTCATAGTCGAGCTTCGTTACTTTTGCCTCCAGTTCTTCAATGCGCTTCTGATAGTAGCGTTTCAACTGCTGACTCATCTCACTCTCGCGGATTTCCACGCGGTCAGAATGTCGTTGGTCGTAGACTATACCGCCATAGTGCGTCATGCTTCCGACATTGCCCTTCAGGTAGCAGACACCGCCGTGCATATCCAAATGGTCAACGTCGCCAGGTAATGTAGTCACGCCACCGTGTATCTCAAAGTCAGCCATATCACCCGAATATTCTGCCGATGGCCTCGCCGACACCAAGGATGATGATGAAGGCCACAGGGGCAATGATACCATAAACTACCCAGTCCTCTCTCGTGATAGCGTCCCGCTTCGGGTCGCGCTCACTGTTGTCGATTAAATTCTTCATAATTGTTGCATTTTGATTTTGTTGGTTGAATCTTTCGTTTGCGCTTTTGAAAAAGTGGGAGCGGCTGGCCTGACCCAGCTCTCAGCATCCGTTCGGATTTAGGATTTAATCTAAAGGATAACTGTTTCACATTTAATTCTGCCCGGTAGCGGTGCCTGCTGACATACAGCACTCCCGATCAAAATGCGCAATGAAAAGAAATTCGTTGCCGTGGGCGGACTCGAACCGCCGACCTCGTGCTTCTTGCCTCTGCCCCTCAAGGGCTGCGCTCTGCCAACTGAGCTACACGGCAATTTATACACCGACCCGACCGCGCCACCCAGCCGGTAAACATCCGCGCTGATGTCGGTGTAAAGAGATAAATAGTTCTTTTCATACCTTACCGCCGATTGCTCGGCGGCAAAACCACCCTGACGTCGTTCAGTTCGGGTCATCGATTGTTAGTCTCGCCTCGCCTATCCCGCCTTGGGGTGGATATTTTGTAATGTACCAATAAGTCAAAGAACTATTTTCTCCTTTCATCGTTAGAGATAGGAGCGGGATTCGAACCCGCGAGCGTCGGTTTTGCAGACCGCGACCTTAACCACTCAGCCATCCTATCATGTAAATGTCTATCCTGATTTCCTTCTTCCTTTGGTTCGTTTCAAAAACCTGCGAACTTCACAGCGGGCAGGTAATCTTTCAACAATCTATGAATAACTAAAAATCCTTTTCTGTGACTCCGACCGCTGCCGGATGATTTGAAAAACCTGTAATTATATGTGTTAACCTCTTTATGCAACTTTCTCATCATATCCCAGCCGCTTGATCCGTCCGTCTGCCACCATTGCCAAAATCTGATGCAACGGGTACATAAACTGCTTGCTGGTATGCTCTTCGCCGTTCTTGTCTTTCCATACTACTGGCGTGCGTGGCAACAGATAGCCATTTTCCCGCAACCACCGCTCAGTCAGCAGACCGACATGCTTGCACAGCTCATCAGCCGTCACGTATCGTTCTTCATACACCTCATAGTGCTGCTTCGCCACCTTTGCAACCGCCGCGATGATCTTCGCCTCCATCAACTTCCAGTCCATAGTTAATCGCGCTCTAACATTGGGATGATGCCTTGCTTCTTCAGTTCCTCATACAGGAACTTACGGCCTGCCTGCGTCCATTCGGTGTGAAGCACCACGTCTGGGCGACCATCAGCGCGTGTGATGTCGATTGAACGACTCGACACATAACCACAATCCTTATATTTCGCGTAGAGAATCCACTGACCATTGATACTGTACTGAATACCCATCTGCGCGAGTTGCTTGTTCATAGCTTTGCCACTCATGCCGTAGTCCTGAGCAATCTGACTGACGGTAAGCAAAGCCTTCGACCTCATAATCAGGTCGAGATAGTTCTTGTCGTTTTTCAGTTCTTGGTTCTCGATGGCTAACTGTATATTCTCTTCCTCCAGTCGCTTGTTCTCGATAGCGAGTACTTGCTTCTGTTCATATTCCTGTGCCCAGGCTCTTGCAGCCTCGGCAGGATTGGTGAAGTCTGGCAAATGGAGCATCTGAGCGCGTGCCTTCTGTTCTAACTCTTCCCAACGGATGACCAACTTTGCACGGGCTTCGTCATTGAACTTCGTGGCGACATATAAGCACTCTGTCTTGGTGAGTTCGTAGCAAGGCCTTTCCTTGCCTTGTGCATCTTTATAAGAGGCCAGGGAAAAATTTCCCTCGCTAACTTTTACCCATGACGGTTCCATCGCACGGATGGCCTTCATCACGTCATTGTGTGGCTTACCTGTCAGCTTGGCAATCTCCAAACTGCTCATAGTCTGCCTGCTCTCTCCAAATTGAATTAAATCGTTTGCCATAGTTCCTTTTATTAGATGTTATTTAACTCTTTTGATGCTTACTGACAAAGAGTTGAAGTCCTTGCCGCATTCCCAAATGCCAAGTCCGTCATTCTTCAAATTCGTGCAAGTGGTGGCCGCTGACCTGAGTTTCCCAGGCTCGCCAAGAAAGAAGTTACGTGTCGCTCCGACTCGCATCTTCAAAAGCTCTTCCCGTGTTACTGTCTCTGTTACCATTACTTAATCTTTATTAATTATTTAGCACTTTTGTTGTAAAATCGGGAGAAAAGCCGTATATTTGCAACCTATCACCGTATGCAAAGGCGTTTCTAACGTCTACGGCTATTTCTGTGCCCGATTGTTAATTAATTGATTTCGGGTGCAAATATAGGACAAAAATGTGGGATTGAAAAGATTTATCCTAAAAAAGTTTAGGATATTAACAACATTTAAGACAAAAGCGTATGATTGAGCGACAAAAACGTCTGATTGAGGTCTATGAGCACCTGCGTAGATATTTCGGCATCCACACAAAGACTGGATTCGCTGAAGCACTCCACTATGGGCGTACAAGTATGTCGGCTGCTATGAATGGAGATGAAAAGTATCTCACCGATAGTTTGTTCAAGAATATCTGCGAAGCATACCCAGGCGTGTTTGACCTTGACTACCTCCTGACTGGCAAAGGCTCGCTCCTTACCGTCGAAGAAGAAGTCAAGAATGTGGACATTGAAAAGATGGCCAATCCACAGCCCATTGACCAATCCAGCCTTGTTAATGCCGCACTCGCAGCAAAGGATGAAACCATCGCGGCACTCCGCGAACAGATTCAGGCGAAAGACGAACTTATTGCCGCCCTTCGCCAACAAATCGACTTCCTCCAGCAGCAAGTCCACGCCGCCAAGGATGAAGAATTATTTAAGGATTTCCCTTTCCCCAAGGGAATCGCCGACAAGAAAGACAAGCCATCCGCGCACGTATGACGTACCTTATAATTATAATGAGTTTAACCTTGATTTTGGCCGGTGTTTTACACTTGTTTTACATCTCACCAACTAATACCATCACGTTAACCTCTTTATATATCGCCAAAGTCACTCATTCCGGCATAACCCCAAACGGATCACTAAGAGAAAGTGCGGAGTTATGCCGAAAATCGCGGCATCCGCCGTAAACACAAGGGGTTTAGCCCTAAATTGATACGAGAGAAAAATTACAAAATAGTCCGTTTTGAGCCGTTTTAGTACCAAATGTTTTACACATGTGTACAACAGGCTCAGAAAAGTGTAAAACAACAATGATATGATAACGCAAAAAATAGTATTTGACAGAAGAAAGACGGCCTCGCGCAATCGTGAAGGCATCATCGAGATTCGTGTCATTATCGACCGAAATGCTATATATCTAAGTACGGGTGTGCGCGTACATAAGAATGAATGGGCAGCTGGTATGATAGTCAACCGCCCTGATGCTGAGGTGTTGAACCAACGTCTGGCCATTATGTCTGAAAAAGTTGGCCGCGCAGTGAATGATGCTGTAAAACAAGGTGTAAAACTTGATACCGAAAGTGTAAAACAAGCGGTGTGGCAGTTCGTGGAGTCGCAAAGTGATGAGCCGACCTTCGTGAGCTGGTGCGAGAAACAAATCCCGCTGCTGGGTGTTAGTGATGGTACGGCAAAGCATTACAAGCCGCTCATCACAAAATTAACGGAATATGGAAAAATTAACAAGTGGCAGGACTTGACCGTCGAGAACATCGCCAACTTCGATGCGTGGCTGCACCAACAGACGAAACCGCTCAGCGATGCGAGACGGAAAGCTGGAGTCAAGCCAGAGAAACTGTCAGACTCAGGAATCTACAATTACCACAAGTGCCTGAAGGCTCTGCTCAATCGTGCGCTGTCGTTTGGGAAGATTGATGCGAACCCATACGACCGTCTGAAGGGAAAGTTCAAGCGTGGCGAGCGCGATAATCCCGAATATCTGACTGAAGACGAAATGAAACGCTTTGAGGCCATCATCCTGCCGCAAGGATCAGAACTCGATGTGGTGCATGACCTTTTCATCTTCCAGATGTACACGGGACTCCCCTACTCCGACATGCAGGCTTTCGACGCATCGGATTACAAGTATGATGGTGAGGCGTGGAAGCGCGTCGGCGAACGCATCAAGACGGGTGTGCCGTATGTGTCGCAACTGCTTCCGCCTGCTGTCAAGGTGCTCGAAAAGTATGGTTGGGAAATCCCGCAACTCTCGAATGCCGACTACAACCGACACCTGAAGGCTCTCGGACAGATGGCAGGCATCAAGACGCGCTTGCACTCCCATCTTGCCCGGCATACCTTCGCCACATGGATGCTCAGCCACGACATCCCCATCGAGCACGTCAGTAAGATGCTCGGCCACACCAACATCACCCAGACGCAACGCTATGCGAAGGTGCTGGCGCAGTCGGTCTACGATGATTTCTCGAAGGTCGCCGCAAAGATGGCACCACCAAAACGAAAATGCAAGGACAAAGGGGAGTGATGTGTACTCCCCTCTCCTTAAATATTTACTATAAAAACAAAACAACTATGAAAAAGATGATGATGGCCCTGGCAGTGGCCGCAATACTGCCGAGTTGCACAAAGAATGATGAGCCGGAAACCGTAGCACCGACGTTCGAGATCAGTCTACCCTCCGACTCCATTGCTACCCATGCCACTGTGACTTTCGCCTTCGGTGGCGATGTAAGCATTCATCCGATGACCCGTGCATCGCTCACGGAACTCAATCTGACCGACGTGTGGGTGTTTGATTATGTCGGTGGCCAACTGAAAGCCACCACCCATCAGACCGCCTCAGACGCTTCGTTTGGCTCGCCGTCGCTCACCGTCGACTATGGCGACCACACATTCTACTTCGTGGCCTCGCGTGGCGACACGCCCACCATCGACGGCACTACTATCTCATGGGCGAAACCCTCCGACACCTTCTGGTCGTCGCTCACCATGACCGTCTCGCCAGGCTCCAGCATCACGCAGGCCGTCAGTCTGAATCGCGTCGCTGCCAGACTCAGGATTACCGTCACTGATGAGATACCCGCCACCCTCGCCTCTCTATCCGTCACGCCATCGCATTGGTACTATGGTCTCGACTATCTGACGGGCGATGCCGCCGACGACCGACAGACCGCCCGCACCGTCAACGTGCCTGCATCCTATGTCGGCACAACAGGCCAGCTTGTCGCCAGCTTCTTCACTATCAGCCCGCAATCACAATGGACGACCGACGTCACCCTGAAAGCGACGGGCACCGACAATTCGACGCTATCCTCCATCAGCATCAAGGATGTCCCAATGCAAAGGAATCATGTCACCAGCTATGGCGGAAGCATACTCAATGCCGGGCGCAGCGTCACACTCACAAGTGGCGACGAATGGGTAGAGGATGATGCCGTGACATGGTAACAATATATATACAAGCCGTGAGGTTTTTATTTGTTGTTTTTCATTAGTTAGACTTGGATTAACAAAAACGGGTAGGCAGCGGCCTACCCTATTCTTTATGTTGTTTCGCAAGTTCCGCATTCATCGCGGTCATTTCTGCCTGAAGCTGGTCTTGCACCTCTTTTGGAACTATCTCTGCGGCTTTCTTTTCCCAAGGGAATTTAACCCATTCTGTTAAAACTGGTGCAACTTCACCTTTCGGCAATCCCATACAGTAGCGCACATGATAGGCTATCCATCGCGTCTGTTCCCAACCTGGGTGTTGACGAGCATTGTAGCCTCTGATGATGGCTTTGACCTCCCACCATTTCAGTTCTTTGTAGAACACCTTGCGGTCGATTCCGATCTCGCCCACGAGCGTTTGAAACAACTCGTGGACGGTATTCAGTTTTTTGCGTTTTCCTCTTGCTCCTGCTCCTGTTCTTCGGGCTTCGGGTCTTTGCTTTTTTCGACTTCAGGAATCTTGAAGAAATCATTGGCCAATGTCATTACGACATTGTATGCCTCGATAATTTGCTTGTAATCGTCAAAGCTCTCTTTACCTCGCATTTCCTCGATGGTGAGTTTGGTATCCTTGTCGGCAGAAAGTACGGATGCAATGACAATAGCCATGCGGTTGTTGGTCTTGTTCAGGTTGGCCTCAAAGAATCCTTTGTCGGTGATGTCTTCGAAGTTAGTCAGTGCCTGCAAATCAAAAACAATGGGATAGTTTACCCCATTGAAGGTTACAAAATTCTGTTTCATACTGTCTTCTGGATTTAGTTCATAAAAACCGCCCGCGCTGCTTACCAAATGGAAGGAGGAAAGACAGGCGGACGGCTGATAGAGGTTTATGCGGCTACCGTGTAATCGCCATAGCCGTTTAAGGTGGCGGTGTAGTCGGCATTCTGTCTGTTTGGTCCGTTGATGGCCAACTGAGTCAGTACCACAGAGCCGCTGACAATTGTGCTCGATGCCGTGCGGTTGTTATCGCCTCCTGTATTCGAAATCTTCCACTTGACCGGCGTACCAGTTTCGTAGACGCTTTCGAGGTCGCTGAGGGACTTAGCACCGACAGCCGATGTGATGGTGTCGCCAGAGCGAACGAGTGCGCCAGTGGTAATGTCGTAGTTGAGACCCGTCGGCTCCTGAATCTGCCATTCGCCTGTAGTGTCCTTTGTCGTAGCGTCTTCCATCGTCAGGCTGACATGCAAAGAAAGTGTCTTTGCGGCCCCGATGACCGCAGCAGGAGCAGCGGTATTGTCGCTTGACAGGAACAGACGAACGAACTGCCCCTTGGTGTAGCTTCCGAGGGCGATAACCTCAGTAGCCTCTGAAGAGCCGACAGCCTGGAGCGGACCAGAGCCGGTGAATTGCAGCGACTTAGTGGAGTTCTCACGGTCGTTGAAGTTGAATGTTACGTCGTTCAGGTATGCCGAACCCTTGCGGGCGAAGGTGGCCTTCGAGCGTGTCTGGTTGTCTGATGTCGAAGTCTCGTCCCACATCAGCGTCATGGGCTGCATTGACTTGATGGCGGTGAGCATAGCAGCTGCGTCGGCCACGTTCAATGAATCGCACGATACCGACCACGATTTGCTGACAGTAACGGGCATATCCGCAGAGCCAACTACGTCTTTGTGCGTACCTGACTCGGTGTTATTCGTGAGCGTCACCGTGCATCCAGTCGCCATTCCTATCACCTTATATTTCTCGGCAGTTGTGTCGAAAATACAGATTCTGAAGTTTTGACCTTT
>Ga0265299_10004067_pt1 | contig 13992 bp, 8 predicted proteins | sample AusTroGonzalo_MG_4_FD_193485 | JGI IMG/M metagenome (GOLD analysis project Ga0265299, IMG submission 193485) | Bovine rumen microbial communities from tropical cattle in Woodstock, Queensland, Australia - Gonzalo_02 | ecosystem: Host-associated > Mammals > Digestive system > Stomach > Rumen ...
GTCTTTCAATGAGTGACCGTCGATAGGTTTCTGTGATGCTGTTGTTGAGTGCACTGTTGTCATCAAACCGCTGGCGATACCCCATTTGTCGTTGATAACCTTAGCGAGAGGTGCCAAGCAGTTGGTTGTACATGATGCATTTGAAACAACTTGTGTGCCTTTTACGTATGTTTTGTCGTTAACACCGCAAACAAACATCGGGGTGTCGTCCTTTGAAGGACCAGCCAAAATGACATACTTGGCGCCACAGTCGAGGTGTGGTTGAACAGCTTCCTTGGTGAGGAATTTTCCTGTGGAATCGATGACGTAATCCGCGCCATATTCGCCCCATTTCAGGCCAACTGGGTCACGGCTAACACTCACCGGAATTTCTTTTCCGTTGATAATCAACGTGCTCTTCTCCAAATTGTACTCAATTGTTCCATCGAACTGACCATGGATTGTATCGTATCTAAGCATATAAGCCTGATAGTCAACAGGGCATGTACCGTTCATGTAAACAATCTCGATGTCGTCACGTTTCTGGGCGGCACGCAGTACCAATCGACCGATTCTACCGAGTCCGTTGATACCTATTCTAATTTTCTTAGCCATGATGATAGTATTTTGTTAACAAAAATTTATGCGTAAATCGTTTTGCAAAGTTAGACACTATTTTTCAATAAAACAAGCAATTGACAATAAAATTTTAAAAATTTATTTTTTTCAGTAAATATTGAGATTTTTCGTATTTTTGCAACAAATATATTTAACTTGGAGTAAATTGTTTTTTAAGATGGATAAGATTCGAAACTTCTGTATTATTGCTCATATTGACCACGGAAAAAGCACCCTGGCGGATAGGCTCATCGAGATAACTAACACCTTGACTAAGAAGGAGTTAGTCGACCAGGTTTTGGATGATATGGATCTTGAGCGCGAGCGTGGCATCACTATAAAAAGCCATGCCATACAGATGAAATATGAACACGAGGGCGAGGTCTACACCCTGAATCTTATCGATACTCCCGGTCACGTCGACTTTTCATACGAGGTTTCACGTTCAATAGCCGCCTGCGAAGGCGCACTTCTTGTCGTCGATGCATCGCAAGGCATTCAGGCTCAGACGATTAGCAACCTCTACATGGCCATCGACCATGACCTTGAGGTGATACCAATCTTGAATAAAATCGACATGGAGAGCGCACAGCCCGAGAAGGTGGAAGACCAGATTGTCGACCTCATCGGCTGCGATCGTGAGGATATTTTACGCTGTTCGGCGCGTACAGGCTTCGGTGTTCCGGAGATTCTGGAAGCCATCGTCAAGCGCATCCCGGCACCTAAAGGCGACCCTAACGCACCACTTCAAGCTCTGATTTTCGACTCCGTCTTCAACTCGTTCCGCGGCATCATCGCCTACTTTAGAATCATGAACGGCACCATCCGCACAGGAGAAAACGTCAAGTTTTTCAACACCGGCATGGAATACGACGCTGATGAAATAGGTGTCTTGCAGATGAAACAGGTGCCTCAGAAAGAGCTCTCAGCCGGCAACGTGGGATATATCATCTCCGGTATTAAATCTTCGAAAGAGGTGAAGGTCGGCGACACCATCACATCGGTCGAAAACCCTTGCGACAAGCCTATTGCAGGTTTTGAAAACGTGAAGCCTATGGTTTTCGCCGGCGTCTACCCTGTCGATGCCGATGACTATGAGGAGCTTAGAAGCTCGTTGGAGAAACTTCAGCTCAACGACGCATCATTGGTCTGGGAGCCGGAGTCTTCAGCAGCCTTGGGCTTCGGATTCCGCTGCGGTTTCTTGGGACTGCTGCACATGGAGATCATCCAGGAACGCCTGGACCGCGAGTTCAACATGGACGTCATCACCACAGTACCTAACGTATCGTTCAAGGCATATTTGACAGACGGCAGCATCGTCGACGTGCACAACCCGAGCGGAATGCCTGAAGTGACGAAGATCGACCACATCGACGAGCCTTATATCTTGGCTCAGATAATCTCACAAAACGAATACGTCGGCTCAATCATGACGTTGTGCATCGAGCGACGCGGTATCTTGAAAAATCAGGTGTATCTCACAACAGACCGCGTTGAGTTGACATTCGAAATGCCATTGAGCGAAATCGTGTTCGACTTCTACGATAAACTGAAATCAATATCAAGAGGTTACGCCTCTTTCGACTATCATATCTGCGGTTACAAGCCATCGAAGCTTGTGAAGTTGGACATCATGCTCAACGGCGACACCGTCGATGCCCTCTCAACCTTGATTTTCGTCGACCACGCCTACTCATTCGGCCGACGTATGTGCGAAAAACTCAAGGAATTGATACCAAGACAGCAGTTCGACATCGCCATCCAGGCTGCTATCGGAGCAAAGATCATCGCCCGTGAGACCGTGCGCCAGGTTCGCAAGGACGTTACCGCGAAATGTTACGGCGGCGATATCTCGCGTAAGCGCAAGCTCCTTGAAAAACAGAAGGAAGGAAAGAAACGTATGCGCCAGATCGGAAACGTCGAGGTGCCGCAGTCAGCGTTCTTGGCAGTGCTGAAGCTTGATTAACACTGATCCCGTCATGGCGACTGATCTATTATCACTAAACGTTGATTACAGCAAACGTGTTTTCGGTCTCGACCTGATGCGCGCCATTGCAATCATCAACGTTGTGATAGTACATGCCAGTTGGATGAACATATTTCCCAACTATCCGTGGATACCAATAATTCCTGGTGTTGAGCTGTTTTTCGTACTCAGCGGTTTCCTTATCGGTACGATACTATTGAATACGTTTTTAAACGAAGAAAGATTTGGGATTAAACAGATGGCTCGGTTTTGGAAACGCCGCTGGTTCAGGACGCTACCTAATTACTATCTGATACTGCTTTTCAACATAATCTTCGTATATTTTGGCATAACCAGCGAAGATTTCAGCCAATTCAACTGGAAATTTTTGTTTTTTGTACAGAATTTATTCAGCGAATTTCACGGATTTTTCTGGGAATCCTGGAGTTTGACAATAGAAGAATGGTTTTATCTCTCCTTCCCTATTATTTTGTTTTTACTTAATGTATTTCTTAGAAAAAAACTACAAAAGAAGCATATTTTCCTTGCAAACATCATCATTTTCCTCAGCTTTTCTTTTTTGATGAGGCTTTTCATCGGTTCAAAACTTGATATCAACGACGGTTTTTGGTACGACGTGAAGATTCACAAGGTGATAATATATCATCTCGACGGTATCGCTTTAGGACTTTTGGCGGCTTACATCAAGCATTTTGCTCCTGAATTTTGGCATAAAAGCCGTAACATCACATTCATATTAGGGATAATAATTTGTTTGCTAATGCCTTACATGATTTGGAATCCGACAGATTCTTCAACGATAATTTTCAAAATCTCAATGCAGAGTTTAGGATGTTTCCTGCTTCTGCCACGATTTGAAACAATAAAATCAGCGCCGAAAGCACTGACAAAAGTTGTCACCCACATCAGCCTGATTTCCTATTCGATGTATCTGATCAACTTGTCGATGGTGGCTTCCGTTATTACCACAAACGTCGAAATCAGCGGCAAAGCGGAGGCGATTCTTTGGTACGCATTCTATTGGATTGCCGTAGTTTTGGTTTCGACAATCATCTACAAATTCTACGAGAAGCCGATAATGGACTTGCGGGATAAAATCTAATTCAGATTCAAATCTTTTGGGTAAACCAGAAACTGTTTCCTATCAGTTAAAACTGAATTGTCTTCATTATCAACGAGTTGCATCTCTATAAAGATTTCATTTTTCTTAAAATCCTTAACAAAATTATTCACGTCAAGTGAAAGGTGTATGCAGCCGTTTTCTGGAATTTGGACCTTTTCGGAATAAGATTTCAGAAGATTATCATCGAAATCTTTAACTTTCAAAATCAAATCGGCATTTATCTCACGATAGAGATCGCTGACGGCGTAAACAGTGAAGTTGTCGTCGGTTGTAGGAAGCACACCTATTAATATAGGTGCATACAGCTCGGCCAAATTCTCTTGTAAAATCTTCTTATTCCCAGCGTAATCTATCGATGACCATGAAATCACAGGCCATGCATCGTTCAGTTGCCAGTAAAGCGTTCCCATACAACGTGGTTTTGCGGCGCGCTGCGCTTCGATGGCGAGGCCGATGCCATAAGCCTGGGATAATTGGGAATAATAAACGTCACGGGCCCAATCGTCATTTCGACCGGAGTGTAACGGAGTGGAGAAATCTTCGTATAACGAAATCAATTGATTGTTTACGTCAGCAGAGGATTTCTCGACTTCGCTCGAAATGACGGCTTCATCATCGTGCACGTAGCGCTCTATATGTTTTTGTATCAGCTTCTCCCCTCTCGGGTGTTTCTGATGCTTGGTTTCTATGTTCGGGTACGCCTGATAGCCGAATTCACTGTTGAAACGTCCCACTTTCTCAAGGTACATCTCGTAAGGCTGCTCACCCCACCAGACACCCCAATAGTGCACATCGCCTTCGGTGAGACTGACTGCTTTGCCCCAGCCGTTTTTCGGCGACGACGGCCAGTAGTCGCGCGTACCGTCGTATGTATCAACGACTTCTGTAAAAATATCCACAAACAAAGTGTCCATGCCGTGCTTCATCTCGGCATAGTCATCGTCGCTCCAGCCCATAGATTTCTGCCAGCCCCAGTTGACGTAGCCCTCGCTAACCTCGTTGTTGCCGCACCATATCGCCAGCGACGGATGATTCTGATAATGAACGACTTGCTGAATCGCCTCTTTACGGACATTGTTCAAAAACTCATCAGAATACGGGTACGTCGTTCCGGCGAACATGAAATCCTGCCACACCATGATGCCAAGGCTGTCGCACACGTCGAAGAAATAATCCGGTGGATAAATGCCTCCGCCCCACACCCGGAGCATGTTGAAATGAGCGGGCACACATTCCGCCAACAGTTTGACAGTCTTTTCTCTCGACATCCACGTCTCAATCATCTCCTCTGGAACATAATTCGCGCCTTTGATGTAGACTTTCTTGCCGTTCACCTTGAAATACAAGGCACTTCCGATTTCGTCTGGTTCCTCGATGAGGTCGATTTTTCGGATACCCGTTGTAACTTGTTTATTATCAATAAGTTTATCATTTTCATAAATCTTGATTTCGAAATCCGTCATAGCCTGTTCGCCCATCTCGTTAGGCCACCAGATGTTAGCATTTTTCAGCTCAAACGGAATCTTCACACGCCATTTTCCGTTAACGGGCAGAGTCTGTTCACTTAATGTAACGCCGTTGTTCGAAACCACGAAACGTAAATCATGTAAATCGTTAGTGGTAATCCAAATATTTGCCAACATCTCAGCATCGTTTCCGTTAAGGTTTTCTGTCAAAACCGAGACATTCTCAACTTTAACACCGCTCCATCCGCGAAGTTCAACCTCTTTCCAAATGCCGATATTCAGGTAACGAGGTGCCCAATCCCAGCCGTTTTGGTATGCAGCTTTGCGCATCACGGCATATTTCTCAGGAAAACGAAGACGATAAGTCTCAATAAGGCTATCTCGTTGAGCATCAAAAGGATAGAAACGCACTTTCAGCTCATTGTCACGTTTTTTCAGAAGGTTTTTCACCTCTTTTTCATAACGGATAAACATATTATCCGAATGCAGAATCTTCTCGCCGTTGAGCCAGACGTCGGCATAGGTATCCAAACCATTGAAAATCAAGTCGATATTATCGTATTGCCAAACGCCATTTTCTATATCAAACTTCAGCGAATAATCCCAGACATGCTGCGGAATCCACTGAAGCTGCTTCTCCTCATCGCCTTCGCCGTAAGGATGCGGAATGAGACCTGCAGCATACAAATCAGCGTGAGCTTCAGATGGCAGATTCACTTGCAAATTGATGTCCAAAGTGTCGGTGGCAAGGTTCCAGCCTTGATTAAGAGACTGAAATACCTCATGATTATTGCTTTTGCAAGCAACAAAAAGAAATGGAAGTAATACTAATAATATTTTTTTCATACCAATAGTTTCTCGTCATTTGACGATTTTTACAAACTCTTTTATTCTATCTAAATTTGACACTTTATATCGCATGTCGGCGCCTGTGTTATCGACTCCGCTTGCAACCTGCGATGTCAACGAAGCGTGCACGTTTTTAATACCTGTTGCGGTGACAACCCTTTCAACGTTATTCTCATTGATGCCGCCTCCCGCCATGATGTTGATGCGGTCACCGAATAACGTCTGCATCTCACGAATCATGTCGATTCCGTCGTAAGCTGTTGGTTTACAACCAGATGTGAGCACCTTGTCAAATCCGAGACTTATCAGTGTTTCCATTGCATCAAGCGGGTTTTTGCATGCGTCGATGGCACGGTGAAACGTAAATTTCATCCCCTCGCCTGCCGCCATCATCTTCTTGACTGCAGGAACATCGACGTCGCCATCGGCGGTCAAGGCACCTATCACAACGCCTTCATAACCGAGGTTTTTAACCATTTTTATATCCTCGCACATGATGGCAACTTCGTCATCGTTATAGATATAATTCCCTGGGCGGCAACGGATTAGCACACGTGTCGGGATAATATCTTTACAACTCGACAACGTACCGTAAGACGGTGTCACGCCGCCGACTTCGAGCGCCTCGCAAAGCTCGGCGCAGTCAGCGCCACCCTCAGCGCCGTTTCTTATTGACTGATAGCCGTTTGCACAAAGTTCAAATCGAATCATAACAAAAATTTATACCGCAAATATAAAAAATAAATGTGTATCTTTGCACGCTAAAAATTTTTAGATGATTTATCCTTCGGATTTTGAAAACAAGATAGGCTTCAAGGCGATTCGTGAGCGTCTTAACGAGTTGTGTATCAGCGAGATGGGTAAGGAATTCGTTGGCAAGATGTGTTTCTGCACCGACGTCGACGAGATTCACACCTACCTTCGCCTGATCGAGGATTTCCAGACTCTGATGCAGGACGGAGTGCCTTTCCCTGTGCGCGATTACAACGATTTGCGTGAGGAGTTCAAGCACCTGTCGATTGACGGCACCGTCATCAGCCTCGACAGCATGTTCGCACTGAAACCCACCCTATCCGCGCTGTTTTACGTTTTCAAATTCTTCAAATCCGAAGCATCGGAGAAAGTGCCGTATCTGAAGGCTTTGGCAGAAGGCATCTCCATTGACAATCACATCTTTACAGAGATAAACCGCCTCATCGACGACAAGGGCGAGATTCCAGACAACGCTTCTGCTGAACTTGCCGAGATACGCCGCGACATCAGGCGGAAACAGAGCTCCATCGACCACAGGATGCACAAAATCCTTGTCGAGGCAAAAAATTCAGGGTGGACCGACAGCACCGCCGAGATGACCATCCGCGACGGCAGACCTGTGATTCCTGTGAGAGCAGCCGACAAACGCGAGCTGCGAGGCTTCATCCACGATGAGTCGGCAACAGGACAGACGGTGTATATCGAGCCAGCGGAAATCTTCGAGACCAACAATGAAATCAAGGAGTTGGAATACGCCGAGAGACGCGAAATCAACAAGATTTTGCTCGCTTTCACGAAGATTCTGAGGCCAGAGATTCCGAACCTCACCATGGCATGGCGACTCCTCGGATTGCTCGATTTCATTCGTGCCAAGGCATTGCTAAGCCACGAATTCAACTGCGTGATTCCGGAACTCACCGACGAGCCGATGTTCGACTGGATCGAGGCACGGCACCCGCTGCTGGAACAGAAACTGAAAGGACAAGGAAAACAAATAACTCCACTGGATTTGAGACTCGGTGACGACAGTCGCATTTTGGTGATTTCAGGTCCTAACGCCGGCGGTAAGTCTGTGTGCCTCAAGACAATAGGTTTGATTCAATACATGCTGCAATGCGGTCTGGCGATTCCTGTCAAGATTGACTCGAAATGCGGCATATTCCACGATATGTTCATCGACATCGGTGATGAGCAGTCGCTGGAAAACGACCTCTCGACATATAGCTCGCATCTTATCAATATGAAAGAGCTTCTGGAGCACGGCAACGAACGCACATTGTTCCTCATCGACGAGTTCGGAACAGGTACCGAACCACAGCTCGGAGGCGCAATAGCAGAAGCTATCTTGTTGAAAATGAACGAGAAGAAGTCGTTTGGAGTTGTCACCACGCACTATGCTAACCTCAAGCTTCTTGCCGACAACCATCCTGGCATCGTCAACGGAGCCATGCTGTTCGACACTCGCTATCTGCAGCCGCTTTACGTGATGATGATTGGCAAGCCAGGGTCATCTTTCGCCTTCGAAATCGCGAAAAAAATCGGCTTCCCTAATGAGATCCTCGACAGCGCAGCCGAAATTTCAGGACGTGAGCACCTCGACTTCGACCAGCAGCTCCAGCAACTCGAAATCGAGAAAAAAGAGGTTCGCAAGAAAGAATATGAGCTGAAAGTAGCCGACAAACTCCTTGACGAGGTTGTCACAAAATATAAGAATCATCTCGCGGAGATTGAGAAGAAGAAAAAACAGCTTCTTCATGAGGCAAACAAAGAAGCACAGGCACTCATCGACGGCGCAAATGCCAAGATCGAACGCACGATTCGTGAGATTAAAGAGGCACAGGCTGAGAAAAACCGCACCAAGGAACTTCGCGAGGAACTGAAAGAGATGAAACAGAACCTCGTTAACGAAGAAAAGAACCTCTCGAAACAACTGAAAGCCGACGAAAAAGAAGTCATAAGCGAGGAATTAAAAGTCGGCGACATGGTGTGCATCAACGAGTTAGAGGTCGTTGGCGAACTTTTGGCAATCACCGACACCGACGTCACGATTCAGTTTGGTGATGTAAAGCTTCGCACGACAACCGACAAGCTCAGAAAAATCAGCCGTTCGCAGGCACGCAAGGCTCAGCAGAACCCTTCATATCTGCGCAAGAGCATCATGAACGACATCAACGAGAAAGCTCAAAAGTTCAACCTCACTCTCGATGTCCGCGGCCAGCGTGGTGACGAAGCCGTCGACAACGTCGCCAAATACATCGACGAGGCTACCCTATTGAGCATCAAAGAAGTGAGCATCCTCCACGGTAAAGGCAACGGCATCTTAAGGAAGCTCATCAGAGAATATCTCAGCAAACAGTCGTGCATACAAAATTTCAGCGACGCCAGCTTGGAAACCGGCGGCGCTGGAATAACAAGAGTTACTTTAAAATAATTATTTAATCACAACACGCTTTGTCAACCTGTCAATTCCGTTATCGACGGAGATGAAATAAACACCTGTCAGCAACGAAGTCAAATCAAGAGTGCCATCGCTGAACGAATCCATCGACAGCACCTTGATTCCTAATAAATTGTACACACATACTTTATAATCATGTTTCAACCCGGTCGCGATGTTCACAACACCTTTTGACGGATTCGGTGAGACCGAAAGGTTGAAACTCTCTTCTGCAAGAACCTCATTCACATCCTGATGGTCGAAATTGATATACAAATCATCGACTGCCATGTATTTGTAGCTTGTTGTGGTAATTCCCTCGCCACTTCCCTCAAAACGAATGCGCACCTGCACATAATCCTCGCCGATATAATCGTTTAACGAAAAGGCATAATCATTCCAACGATTTTGTTCATTCCAGATATTATCAAGCTTATGCCATGTTTTTCTGTCTGTCGTGACATCAATATAAACTCCGACGTTAAAAGGCGACCAAATTGACGGGGTAAATCTGTTCATCTTAAATCCTAAAGTCACATCCTCAGCCGTCTCAGGAATTGAAAACCACGGAGTCTCAATGATTTGCAGGATATTGTCTTTGGTGTATGTCTTAGCATTCAAACACATTCTTTGCTTAAACTGTTCGACAGCCCAATTTTCATTATAAAGATGCAGATTGCCGGCATTTCCATCTTCAAAGTCGTAAAATACAGGGATTTGCAACGGTTCGCATGAGAAAATCGAGTCGACATTCGACCGTGGGCTCGTCATACCCTCCGCATCGACGCCTTTTACAAAATAATTATGCCATTCTCCGTTAACAAAATCAATATCACTGAAATGATTTTCCGTTGTATATTCAATATACTCATTGTCTTTATAAATCAAATAAAGACTACTTCCAGGGTCTTGATCCCAACTCAAATAAGGCATGCCATATTCCACTGTCACTCTGAAATTTTGCGGTGCCAGCCAGCCGTCGGCGAGTTCAGCCGTAGCTGCAATCACAGCCTTGACAAAGCCTTCAGAAAGAGCGAAGCAGTTCACTCCGGCGCCAATTGTATCATTTGGAGTATGATAATAAATATTCTCTTCATGATATTCGATATCGCCTATGTAAAGCGCAGGATATTCGTGAATATTAAAGCACATGTGATCGCCGCCATAGGAGTCTTTTTTCGTAAAACGATAGGTCGGCATCTCAGGAATGTAGATATTCGCCACATTCTGATAATACTCGAAAAGCCGTTGTGAGATATACGAATAGCCTGAATACATTGTGACAGGGCCATATTCCGGACCAGGCCAGAAGCCTATCATATCCATGTCGAAAACGCCGAGGATGTTCATGTCTTCGCGGGCGCATTTCTCAACGAAAGGATAGCTTCCCACCATCCAACGTTCCTCGCCGTTAAACGGAATGTAAAGGATGGTACGTTTAAACTGATGCTGGCTCAAGATACGAGCGCATTCAAGCACTCCGGATGTTCCTGAAGCGTTGTCGTCAGCACCCGGTCCGTCAGGATGATCGTAATGAGACGCCACGATGATATACTCGTCTGGGAACTCGATGCCACGCTGAATGGCGATGACGTTGCCGGCATCAAGAGTGTCGCCATAACCTATATAACCCGTATGATGATGAATGTAAGTCTCGAGTCCGAGTTCCTCGAATCTGTCGATAAGGAAATTCTGCACTGTAACAGCCGCCGGCGAAGCGCAGTCACGGATAAACTGCTGCATCCAGTAGATGTCGTTATACAGATTCACCGTGTCGACCTGATCTATCATCGCAACGATGTCAGGATTCTGAACAAACACTTCGGGATACGTCTGGTTACGGTTGCCCTTATGATCAATAAACTGAGCGCTTAATACATTGGCACACAATGCTATAGCAATAAAAAGTAAATACTTCTTCATTTTCGTAGGATTTTTATGCTGCAAAAATAAAGAAGTATTTTTAATTAGCCAAAGGGTTTTAGGAAAAAAGTTTTAGGGTTTTTCCTAAATTGTAAACGTAGAGACGCCATAAGAGACGCCATAAGAGACGCCATAATATGACGTCTCTACAATTTAATTAAATTCCAAAAACCTTTTTGATTTCGTCAACCATATCAAGTTTCTCCCATGCGAAGAACTCGACATTTTTGTAGTTCTTGCCGTTTTCGGTGAAGGTGTCCTTATCTTTGTACATCACCTCGACCTTTGCGGTGAACGGGTCGCGACCGAAGTGACCGTACGATGCCGTTGGCTCGAAGATAGGGTTCTTCAGTCCGAAACGCTTCACGATGGCGTATGGACGGAGGTCGAACAAAGTCTTAATCTTTTCAGCTATCTCAGCGTCGTTCATCTTCTTGCCGTTAGCGTCTTTAACATTCGCTGTGCCGTATGTGTTGACGTAGAAGCCTACAGGCTGTGCCACGCCGATAGCGTAAGCAATCTGCACGAGAGCCTCGTTGCAAACGCCTGCCGCCACTATGTTTTTAGCAATATGACGTGCTGCGTATGCTGCCGAGCGGTCGACCTTTGATGAGTCTTTGCCGGAGAATGCTCCGCCGCCGTGTGCGCCGCGTCCGCCGTAGGTGTCGACGATGATTTTACGGCCTGTGAGACCAGTGTCACCATGAGGTCCACCGATGACGAACTTGCCAGTCGGGTTGACGAAGAGCTTCATGTCGGCCTTGAAGAGGTTTCTCACTCTCTGAGGCAGAAGCTTTTTCACTCTCGGTAATAATATTGTGCGGACGTCATGCTCGATTTTCTCAATCATGGCAACGTCGTCGTCCATAAACTCGTCGTGCTGTGTGGAGATGACGATGGTGTCGATGCGCAGAGGCTTCCAGTTGGCACCGTATTCCACCGTAACCTGTGACTTAGCGTCAGGACGGAGGTATTTCATACGCTTGCCTTCGCGACGAATCTTAGCGAGTTCGAGAAGAAGCATGTGTGACAAAACTATTGTCAACGGCATATAATCCGGTGTCTCCTTGCAGGCATAGCCGAACATCATGCCCTGGTCGCCAGCACCCTGATCTTCCTCGTTTTTACGTTCCACGCCGCGGTTGATATCCTGCGACTGTCCGTGGATAGCCGACAAAACGCCGCATGACTTGCTGTCGAACTGATATTCCGCTTTGGTATAGCCGATACGCTCGATGACACGGCGTGCAGTGCCTTGAATGTCAACGTATCCGTTTGATTTAACCTCGCCTGCCACGACGGTGAGACCTGTGGTCACCAACGTCTCGCAAGCCACCTTTGATTCCGGGTCCTGACGCAACATTTCGTCGAGGACGGCATCTGAAATCTGATCGGCCACTTTATCCGGATGGCCTTCTGAAACTGATTCTGAAGTGAAATAATAACCCATAATTTTTACTTTTCTGCAGGGGTACAACGAATGTGACCAATCCTTGGACGCACTCGGTGCGGCCCTACAATGTTAATAAATATGGATAATTTGAGATTGTTATAAGAAATACTGTTTTAGCATTTTTTCTTGTGGTTGCAATCAATCAAATCTGTCCACGTGATTTTCGGATGCAAAGATACAATTAAAATTGATATGCAAACGTTTTTTGAGAAAAAATAATTTATTCCAATAAAATTTGTATTTTTGCAATCCTAAATAAAAACTCATGTCAATAAAGGTAAACCACGTAACGAAGAGATATGATCAGCAGCTGGCGCTGAATGATGTGAATCTGGATATCGAAAAAGGTCAGATTGTGGGACTTTTGGGTCCGAACGGAGCAGGAAAATCGACGCTGATGAAGATCATTACGTGCTTCATTCCTCAGACCGAAGGCACGGTATCTGTTGAAGGCTTCGACACCATCGACAACCCGATGGAAGTGCGCCAACGCGTGGGATATCTGCCGGAACATAATCCGCTTTACCTCGACATGTACGTTCGCGAATATCTTGAGTTTGTTGCCGGAATCCATCATATCACGGGCAAAGAAGCCAAGAACCGCATAGACGAGATGATTGAAAAGACCGGTCTCACCGTTGAGATGCGTAAGAAAATCGGCGCTTTGTCGAAAGGCTACCGTCAGCGTGTGGGTCTTGCCCAAGCCATGATGCATAATCCTTCAGTGCTGATTCTCGACGAGCCCACATCAGGTCTCGACCCGAACCAACTCATTGAAATACGTGGACTTATCACCGAATTAGGAAAAGAAAAAACCGTTCTTCTCTCGACTCACATCATGCAGGAAGTCGAGGCGATGTGCCCACGCATCGTTATTATTAATAAAGGTGTGGTCGTTGCCAACGATACGATTGAGAACATCAAGATGAACGTGATGCACAGCAAGGATGCCAGCATCGAAGAGTGCTTCCAGGCGTTGACAAAATAGCAGGAGATTTATTCACCTTCGGTCGAAATGACGGATTAAGAATCCGTGTAAATCGGTGTAATCCGTGTTCGAAAAAAATTAATTTTTATTAATGTTTTTTGTATTAAAAAATTTTGTACTTTTGCAGTCCGAAATTTTAGTAGGGAAAATAGTGTAAAAACACATAACAAATTATTAATTAAATTAAATGGATACATTAAGTTACAAAACAGTTAGCGTCAACAAGGAACATGCCAACAAAAAATGGTATGTCGTCGACGCTGAGGGTCAGGTTCTTGGCCGCATGGCACAGGAAATCGCCCAGGTTTTAAGAGGAAAGAGGAAGGCATGCTATACTCCCCACAGTGATTGTGGCGATAATGTCATCGTAATCAATGCCGAGAAAGTCATCCTCACCGGCAACAAAATGGACAAGA
>Ga0265299_10004071_pt1 | contig 13986 bp, 11 predicted proteins | sample AusTroGonzalo_MG_4_FD_193485 | JGI IMG/M metagenome (GOLD analysis project Ga0265299, IMG submission 193485) | Bovine rumen microbial communities from tropical cattle in Woodstock, Queensland, Australia - Gonzalo_02 | ecosystem: Host-associated > Mammals > Digestive system > Stomach > Rumen ...
GATGTCAAACTCAATTCCGCCCGTGAAATCAAGACTTGTGTTGAGAGGAATCTTATATCCTTTCGCTCCCGCCCAATCGGTCCATTCCACATTGTTGAGCACAGGATGCTCCTTGTTCCACCATCCCGTCCAATCCACATCATCGCTCTCGGTCTTGTCAGTTCCGAGATTTACCACAAAAGCACCCTCGGTTGTTGTCCATGAATTTGACCTTGAAGACCAATACTTATTTCCAACCCTTAACTTGAATACAAGAGCAGGTGCTTTGCTTACAGTATATGGAGTAGGTTTGAACAATCCCAATCCGCCATGTTTCGCCACACTGTTCTCCTCCGTCCAATCGGCATTCATATATTCCACATCATACCTTTCAAAGATGGCACTCGCATCCAAGGAAAGATATGCATTGTCATTGATAATCATCGGGTTGTTATAGCCATCCCTCATTTTCATTATTATCGGGAAATAGTTCTCAATTGCCGAATCAGCCAATGCATTTCCGCCATGAAGTTGATTGTTCTCTATATAATAAGTCGCATATGGATGCATGGGCTGTGGTTGGTTTGCCTGATGTACCATGATATACCTGTCAAAGTTTATGGATGCTTCCGTCTCATAGTTGTATTGGTTGGTATCCATCGGCTTGTCAAAGTCTGCAACATCCACGATTGTCGCACCCACATATTGTGATGTGGAGTCATTTTGATTGCTTAAAGGGTTATGTGTGGAAGAACCATCAAGGGTATAATATGAATCATATGTGGATGTATAACTATACCTTTCATGATGTGTGGTTATAACACTTGCGGTTATTGTTGCCGACTGCCCCGCTCCTATGGTCACATTTGAAGATGATGAAGTGTTGGTATCATAATCGGGAGTGGAAGTATCCCCATCAAACCAATCATACCTCAAAGTGGCATAAACCTTTATTGTATGGCTTACGCTGTCAGTATTAGTGAATTTCGCACCCACCGAATAGATGCCGCTGTATGCGGTATAATTATCATTCTGTGTCTGTTGTACCTCGCTTACCTTTATCTTGCTGAAATTGGAGATTATATTGTTTATGTTTGATTTATCCCTATATATGGAATCATAATCCCTGTGGTCAAACTTGCGGATGTAATGTACATAATCACCTTCATCCTTCTCCTCTTTCTTGGACTTTCCCTTTGAATTGATGTATTTGAATTGTCCGGTCTTGCTTATGGAACTACATTTCCAAAAATCCCCCTGCCTGTTGGTCAGGTAGGTATCTTCATAGAAATCAGGGATGAAGTGGTCAATCTCATAGAAAGAATCCTTCACCACAATCTTGTTGTAGAGTGTTTCAAGGGAGATGTCGGCATTGCCTCCCCTTATGATATCCTGACGGAGCGTGATACCCTTTCCAAGGTCGCTATATGTGCCCTGTGCGAGGTCGGTGAAATTGCCTGCGGATGTCGCCTTATAGCAGTTGAAGGTCAGTCCTGTCTCGGTGTCCGTCTGCCATGATACATCTGCATGGCTCTGTATGTCATATAGGTAAAGGTAATCCTTATGCTGTATGGCTGTGAAACCGAGATACCTGCATATCTCCTCCAATACCTGTCTCATGTTCCAAGGGTCATCGGTATCGCTTGAAAAGAAGTTCTGCTCGGATATGGTAAGGCTGTTGAGACTGAAAGCCGCCCCTCCTGCAGTTCTCAAGGTATTATCCACATACAGGTTCTTTATTTGCCCGCAGCGCCTCGCTATGGATGCTACAATCTGACCCAAGGATACTATGGACTTTCCTGAACCGATAGTTTCATAGTCATAGTTCTCGAGAGTTGAGAGACAATCCTGTGCCTCAAGGGTAAAGGTCTCCGCACCACAACTTGCATCAGGCATATTGAGCAAGTTATTGGTTAAAAAGCCTACCCACTCTGTTGTACCACATACCTCATTAGTGAGTATTACCTTTGTTCCCTGAGCCTTCTCACTGAAGACATCAAAGAATTTTTCATCTGCCACTACGCTGATACTTCCCCTTGAAAACCTTATCGGTTCAAAAGGAGTGTTGGATGTATCATATGTTACAACAAAGGGACTCTGCCCTGCCAAATATATTTCATCAAAGGTGTTGTTGCTGTCATCGGATATGATTTTGACGCTGTACTGAGCACAGTCAGGCATAGCCGCAAAGTACCCTATAAGATTTCTACCCATATATTATTTCATTTATTTTGAAAGGGAAAACCGAAGCCGACATAAAAAAAAGGTTGAAGATTATTTCCTCAACCTGTTATAATTATTGATTGTTCCCACAAGGTCTGCGCCTCTGATGGTAAATTCAACATTTCCGCCGCCAAGATTACCTGTAGCAATTGCTTTGTATAGTGTACCCTGTTGTGCCTTATTAAGAATTAGTTCACCACTATTGGCTCGGACAACATTGTGGTCTCCGGAATAGGAGTTTCCGCCAACTATACCACCATTGGCAAATTTGCCCATAAAGGATAGTGCAGCGACAACTGCAGCCACACCCGCTGCAATTGCTGCAAGGTTATATGGGAAAGGAAGTTTAGCACCACTCGCTGTTGCATTTGCAACTGCGGCAGCACCTGCGGAACTTGCCTCCTTCTTATTGGCAATGCTTTCAAGGATTTTCATCGCCACAGATTTCTCCTCATCTGACAATTGGTCTTCCTGAATTGCTTTCAAAGCAAGTCTTAATGCAACCTCCTCCGCAAGAAGGGTATTCAATTGTTTCTGCCTTGCTATTTTCGCATTCTCCAACTCGGAAAGGAGTCCATTCAGTGTTTGGATGGTCTGTGTTATGGAAACAATTGTTTCAACAATCTGTACCACCTCATTGAAGATAGCCATGAATTTTTCCCATCCCGTGGCATCCACATCGTCAAAGGTCTCCTTGATGTTCTCAATTCCCTTGACAATCCTGTCGGTTGATTGTGCGAGGTCTTTCAAACCTCCTGATGCCGTCTTCGCAATATCATTCTGCAACTTCTTTATATCCTCATCAATCTTTTGGAGTTTCATCAACTCTTCAAAGGTCTGTGCCTCCTCTTCAAGGAGTTTCAGTTCCGCTTCCAATTCCTTGAGTTTGGCAATCGCCACCTCGCCATAAGACTCGGTCTCATTCTTGAGGTTTTCTATGGCATCCCTGAAAGCATCTGCGGTTTTCCTTGCTGCTTCCGCTTCTCCCGATAGTTTATCAGACTCTGATGTCTTATAATCAAAGGTTGTATCCCTTACAACCCTTGTGGGCTTCTCCATCACTGTTGCAGTGAGGTCGGACTTGGACTTCTGTCCTTCCCTCTCAGACCAATCCTCTAATTCCTTTTTAAGTATCTCGGATTCCCTTTCCACAGAGTCTTCCACTTCCTTGGCGAATTGCTCTGCCATTCCTTCCAAGAAAGTATTCCTCAAAGCACTTGCTGCAGCATCCCATAGTTCTTTATACCACTTTTCCATTGCGGTAAGGGTCTTGCCCTTATCCATTTTTGCTAATATCGCTTCTATGGATAGTTTTCCTGTCGCAGCGGCATTCTGCCAATACTCCTGATTGAGTTTATCAAGTTCCTCATTGTATTTCTCTTGGGTTATCGCACCCTCTCGGAGCATGTTGGCAAGTTGGTCTTTTGCCTCATTGTATTTCTTGTATATCTTATTGATATCGGTTTCCACTCCATTGTTGGTATTAGGCTTGTTGCCCATTTCAACCATGAGTTTATTGAATTGCTCCTGAAGGTTAGCAATAGTTGTGGTGGTATTCTTTACAATCTCATCAAGTATCTCTACCTCTTCTTGGTCGCCTTCCATTTCCTTCTTCAAGGTCTGAGCACCATTGAGAGGGAATCTGTTGTATGTTTGAAGTTCTCCCTTCCAATTCATACTTTGGACGGTCTTCTCTTCATATTTGGCTTGTTTCTTTGTAAGCCCCAACCTGAGTTCATTGAGTCTTACTTCCGCCTCTGCCTTCTCTTGGGCATGTGCCTGCATTTCTGCAGCAAGAACCAATGTCTGAGCCCATAATCCCGTCTGCCTCGTGAGTTCCTTATATGCCGCACTTGTTTTTTTGACAGCATCCGCACCAAAATTAGTGCCCATCATCTCATTTATCTTCTGAATGGTCACCAATCTCTCCTCTTCGGTTCCCAACTCTCTGTCAAGGTTATCCATATAACTCTCCATAATGGTAACTTGTTCCTTTGCGTGGGCTACAGTGGTTTCTATCCTTGTGTTGTAATCGGATTGGATATTATTTATCCTCTCCATCTGCTCTCGGAGTTGCTTTGCCCTATCCACTATTGTTGTGATAGCGGTGATGGCTGCAGTGAAAGCAAGAGCGGGAAGGAATTGCATGAAAGTCTTCAAAAGGGTTGAAGCAACCGCTTTTACCGACATCAATGCCCTTCCAATAAGTCCAATCTGCTTTGAAGCGGATTTTGCAACCTCAGGTATAAAGCCGAGTTGTTTATGGAATTCCTCTATATCATCTATTACCTTCGGGTCAAATAAAGGTGTTCCATATAGTTCGTGTTGGAGTTGGTTGGCTTTGATGAGCTCTCGGTTGTAATTGACCATGTTGCTGAGAGCAGCCTTATTTTGACCAAATCCTTTGTAAAAACCTTCAGCAGTTTGTCCGGCATTCAAACCGCCTCCTGCAATTGAAGCCTGTACTTTTGACTTGAACACCTTCAATCTCAATTCCGCAGATTTCAATTGTGCATCAAGGTCTTTTATATATCTGTCTCCCTGAGCCTTGAAATAATCAAATATCTTAATGGTTGCTACAGATATGGCAAGACCCTTGAAAAGGGACTTTATGTCATTTATGTTATTAGCGACATATCCTACAGCCTTGTTTGCGGCTTTGACCATATGGTCAAATATATCTTCCGCACCTGCACTTTGAACAAGTTCATACCAAGAATTCTTGAGTCTGTTGAGAGACAACTGCAAACTATCAAGGTTGATGTCAGTAGTGATGGTCTTCAACATCGCAGCGAACTTCGGGAGAGCATCTTCAGCAAGCACCTGACCCTTTCTCATCATGTCATCCAATTGGTCTGTGGTTACACCCAAAGCCGCAGCCATAAGGTTAAATGCGCCGGGCAAGGAGTTACCCAACTGTCTCCTTAACTCTTCTGCAGCAACTTTGCCCTTGGAAGCCATTTGCACGATTGCATTCATCATATCCTTGGTTCTGTCCGCAGACATATGGTAATATGTCGCAGCCCTTGTCAATTGTTCAAAGATTGCTTTCTGCTGTTCAAGATTTATGTTTGTCTTCTCGCAAGCGGCATGGAACTGTGCAAAATTGTTCGTCAATGCTACAAGGTCCTGCGCATAGTCATCCGACATTTTCTTCACATAAGCAAGGTTCTCACCATAATTCTTGGTAACCACCGATACCTTGCCGACCTCGGTCTCATACTCCTTGGTAACAGTAGAAACATTCTCGAGAGTTGCCTTTGCTACTGACAACTGCACTGCGGTATCCTTCACATTGGATATGAGTTGAGTGAAACCCAATCCCGCTCCCAATGCTCCTGCAAGGGAAAGGAAAGAATTTCTAAGCCCCATGAGAGACTTCTTTACCTCCGCAACACCTTTTTTGAATTCGCTGCTGTTAAGTCTCAAAGAAGCATTAAAAGTTTGACTATTTCTTGCCATTATATTTATCTGTTTCTCTTAATTATTTCATCCATAGCTTCATAGACAGCGTCCATAAGTCTGTTCAATGCCTGTCCCCCCTCTGATTCAACAGCATTTGTCCAAAAGAGGGAACCCGTATTCGGTCTTCCCTTTGAGACACTGCCCCTGTATGCTCCTGTCCTCGTCCATCTCTCATCAGTACCTCGGTCAATAAGGTGAGCAGCCGCTCCATCAGGTCTTTTGAAACCTCCCAAGGTATATGCTCTCTTCTTATTCACCTTTATGGAAAAAGACCTTTTCAATTTTCCCGTCCTGACACTGTTTCTTGCAGCGAGATTGGATTTACCCGCATTGACAATAACCTTCATACCCTGAGACAATGCCTTTTGTATCACCGCCTCTTGGTCAATTTGGCTCATACCATTGAGCAGGGACATCATCTTCTGATAATCTTTCTCATCAAGCACTATGGTCAAATCACTTTTTGCCATTCAATATATCGTCTATGTTCATTCCTATCGTATGCTGTACTGCATACAGGTTATTCTTAAGCCCCTCTTCCACATTCTTCTTCTTCACATCTTTCTCCCAAGGGAAAGGAAGGAGTTTTTCAGGACCCTTTATCTTCTTCGTGTCTATATGAGGCATTATGTTCATATAAGTCCATAACCTCTCTTCCTCATAGTGGTTCTGTATCTTCGTCTGTACCACTTCATACATCTTTTCAATTTCCCATATATCCATCTCATACATCACATAATGAGCATCCACCCCGTAGTCAATAATCAGGGTATTGGCAATATCGGACATGGTATATGTTGCCCCTGATGCCTTCTCTTCCTTTTTCTCCTCCTGTACCTCTTCTATCTTCGCAAATTGCCTCATCACCGCAAGGATATCGGTATATTGCTCTGCCACCCACTTTGCAAATTGAGGATTGTTCAAAAGCCCAATGAAAGTCTCATACTTTATCTCCATGTCATTGGAGCAGTAGAAAGATGAATAAAGGAGTTGCGGTATGTCATCATCCGTGAAATTATAAAAGGACTTCCCGCTTAACTTCTCAAACATGCATATGGATTTTATGCTCAAGTCCATCTTGTATTTGGACATATCCATCTTCACCTTCTTCACAGGCTGTTCCTCAACCTGTTTCTTCTTAAACCACTTCATACACTTCTTTTAATGGAAAGTGAAATGGCAAGCCGACAAACAAAAAAGGGACAGCCCGATTGCTGTCCCTTGCATCTTTGCGTCTATTTATGGAGTTAAATCTGTGCTCCATTCTTCTGAATCTCGCCTGCTCCTGTCATTGTGATTGAGCAAGTAGCGATTTCATTGTTACCACCTTCAAGTGAGCAAGAAGTAACAACTGCCTTACCATTGTAGTAAGACTTGCTTATGTCAAGAGTATGAGGATTGGTTTCGCAACTTCCGCTGTATGCCTCTTCCTCACCGATATACCACTCAACCTGTTCACCCTTTACCATGTACTCAAGAAGTTTATCAAAAGAGATACCGCTTGCATTGCTTGAATAGAGAGCGTCAGCGGAAATGGTGTATCCTGCCTTTCCGCCCATGTTGGATGCCCACTTACATGAGAACTTTGAGGAAGTGTCAATGGTCTCTGCATCAACCTGTACTGAAACAGAAGTTGCATAAGCAACAACAGTCTTTCCTGAAGTCAAATAGAGAAGTAGGTTATCGCCATGGATAAGGTCATTATTTTCATTCCAATTTGCCATTGTAATCTATGTATTTATCTAATTATTTTATTTCAAAAAGCAGTGTTTCAATAAATTTGTTGTCGTCAAACACTTCCATACTGTCCTTCAGTTCTATCTTAATCCTTACATTCTCCCCGACAACTTGGTTTCCTGTAAGTGCATTATCAATCTTTGAAGCAAGTGCCACGGCTCTGTCATAATCATCACTGATGGCAGTGACCGCTACCTGACATTCATCCTGATATACTCCCATCTTGGTTGATGACTTAGCATATTTCTGTCTTGAATAGACTATGAAGTCACCCTCCGTGCCTTCTGCAGCAACACATGGATAAATATGATTACCAACCTGCTCAGATACTGCTTCATCCGCAAGAAGGATTGACCTTAGGTCATTCCCTATGAACCATTTTTGATATGATTGACAACTTGTGTTATAGCAGTCCATTTTATTCATTTATCTTTGCGAGAATTATTGTTAGCTGGTTCTCTTCCATATATTTGTCAAGGCTTGTTATCCTATACCTTTCACCTTCATATACCACTATGTTGGTTTCACTGATTTCCCTGCGGTAGCGTATCCTAAATCGCAATTCGCTTGAGTGGAATAGTTCATCAGCATCAACAAGGTAGTTCTCTTTGTTCTTAATCCTTTCGGCTCTAACATCAAACATCCTCTCTTCTTGTGTCTGCTTGAAACCACTCCCACTCTGTGTCTCCACCACTCGGTAGAATGTCAGTTTTTCTGTGAGATGCCCGCTGTAAATCATAGTTTAATTATAATAGTTTCTATAAAGGTCTATAAGATATCGGTAATTGTATGGAAGTTCGGCATTCTTCGTGCCGAGAGGTTCCCTGTTTTGGTACATGTTTCCAATCATCAGCAACATCGCTTGGGAAAGGGGGGATGGGAGACATCCCCCATTGTTTTCCGCAAGTGTATCAAAGTCCTCATTTACATGAACCCTGACAGCCTGTTCTGCCATTTCAATGAGTCCAAGGATGTACTCATCATCTTCGGTAAAATCAGGCTCAATGTTGAGATGCTTTTTCGCATAGTCAAGGTCTATATACATAAGGCATATGTTGAATGAAAGGAATTATTATTAAGCCTGTCCAAAGACTTTCTTTGCAATGCGGTCGCCCTTGGTGACTGCGTCAAAGAGATAATTGACAGTAACCTTAATCTGATTCTTGCCTGCGAGGGTGTAAGGGTCAACTATGATGGTCATGCCATCCTTTACCCATGAAGCACAAGCGAGGTCACGAGGGTCAAAGCAGAGCAATCCACCCTTCTCAACACTGTTGGAAACAACAGTCCTGCGACCATCAATCTCATTGTTCTCATAAACCATCTGCAAACCTGAACCCATCTGTACACCACGGAGAGCATACTTGACATTAGGAGAGGTGACAAAGACGAAGTCAGTGCCATTGTGCTCCTCTACCTCATTCTCGAGTGCGAGGACATCGTCAAAGGTCATTGAAGCAAGAGTACCTGCGTCAGCACCATTGAAAAGTCCTGCAGGCTGTGCAGTGCTACCTGAACCTGCGCCGAAGACAGTCATGTCAATCTTCTCAGCGATAGCCCTTGCGAGGTCATTGATGAGAATACCCTCTGCATCCTCAGGTGACTGAGCGAGGAACTGACGAGAGATAGTGATGTAAGCGGTAAGTCTCTTTGGTGAGAGAGTTACAGTTGTGAAGCCTGATGCGCCGTCAGCAGCGTCAGCATTCTCGCTGTCAGCCCAATAAACATTGGAGCCGTGATACTTGGGGATTTCAATATCTCCGATTGCATTGCTGAACCAAGTAACACCGAGTTTGTCAAGGACGGTGTTGTTGCGGATTGCGAGTTCAAGGGGAGCCTTATCGGTAGGAACATTCTCCTCACCCATTCCTGTTGCGGTTGCCTGAATAGCAGCACGGAAATCAATGGCATTGCCCTTTACATAAGCCCTGTGCTCGTCTGAAACATTGCCCTCAGCGATTTCTTTTACAAGGTCAAAAAGTCTTAATTCCATTTTCTTGTTTGTTTTATTTCTGTTATTTAATTGTGTTTCTGCGATTTTGCGATTCTCTTCCTCAATCGCCTTTAATTCATTTTCTGCTTCCTCAATCTGTGAGCGGAGTTCTGCCATCTTGTTGGTCTCTTCCTCGGTGAGTTCCCTCTTCTCGGCTTCGCCATTGGCTATGACATTTTCAAGTTCGTCCTTGAGATTGATAAGCCTTTCTCTAATTTCAAGTTCTGTCATAATTAGATGCTTTTATTTTAAAGGATTATTTTTGTCATCCATCAGTTCTGTTGGTTCAATTCCTCGCTTTTCTTGAGAGCATCTTCATACTCAGACCTGAGTTGGGAGTAATATTCATTGAGTTTTGCCTGCTTCTCGGCTTCCTCTGCCTCCCTCTTCTCCTGCTCGAGCCTTTCTGCTTCCTGCATGGCTTTCTCATTGGCAATCCTTTCCTCCTCTTGGATTTCAGCGAAGCGGGCACATTTCACCGCATTCTCAATTCCATAATAGGATTGGTCAACAATCGAGAAATCATAGAGCCTTTCAAACTTGGAGATGGTCCTGTCATAGACACCATCAGCGGCTTTTACCCATCTGTCCTCGGCTACTGTGAAAGCCCAAGACATCTCGTCAAGGTCTCCTCTCTGTACCCTGTCCTTGATGTAAAGTGAAAGGTTATCTGCACCGGGTGCAAATGAGAAATAAACACCATCTTCCCTTACATCAATCTTGAGACTACCCTTGCCTCTCTTGCTTCGTGCAAGGAAACCATTGCTTCTGTCATGGTTGTAGAGCATGAAGATATCACTGTTCTCAATCACTCCTTCTACTGCCTCGGGAAGTATCATTTCTCGGAATCCTTCCCTGTTGGGAGATGCGATGTTGAAGGGAATTGCCCTTCCTTCTATTGTCGCACTGTCGGGAGCGGCATTGAACTCTATGCTGTATTGTCTTATCTCTTTTTCCATAAATATCCTGTTTATTATTAAGGGGGTTATTTTGGCGGACATATGTGTTCGCATAATCTATTTTCTCCTGTGTCTTGGTGTTGGTGAGGAAGAAAAGCCACTTAACTCCATTTTATCATCATTGTCCGCTACTACAATAAGGTCAAAACCCATACTCAGGTGATGGTCAAGCCACTCCCCGATATATGGGTTTTCACACTTCGCTATTGCTATTAAAGCAGTTTTCATCATCTTTCATTTCCAATAATGGTACAATTGCTTGAAGTGAATAGCGTGGATGTGACATTATCCCACAATCCATACTCACCACCTAATTGTGCAGCCACACCATCAAATACAACATTTCCATCCGTCTCAATGGTAACCTGCTGTATCCAATTGACACTCATATCAATCCTGATTGTTGTGTTAGGGCTTATTGTTCCCCTTGGAATATCTTCGGCTACCATATATTCATTGATGTTGTCAAAGACATAGATATTACCGAAGGTGATGTCCTGCGCTATACCATCATCATACAAAGAAGACGGGGTACTCAAGCGAACCTCTCCCGCATCTGACATAGTAGGGAAATATCTGAAATCCATATCGTCATTTCCGCATTCTATTGCGTCAAAGCCGACAATTCTGTCAGAGAACACTCCCGCACCAATATACTTAATCCTTATCGTGGTGTCGCCCGTGACATAGAGACCCGTGTCAATGTATTCATTCAAGGTCCACATCGGGGCATTCTCCGACCTTACAGCATCTACAAAGTTCACCACAGGTGGAGCAACATATGTGTAATTAGCCACCGCACTTGAAGAGAAATTGTAGGATACCGCCTCTACATAACCTGATGTTGAAGCACTCATTGTTGCATCGGCTTCAAGTAGAACTTGTGTGGTTCCGCTATCGCCTGTTGAAGGTGTGGCGGTAATCCAAGCAGGAGTTGTAGCCGTCCACGCTTCGGAAGCAGTGATTGTAGCAGTAGCGGCACTTGCCCCCTCATTATCAAAATTGAAGGTTCTCGGAGACAAGGTAAGCCCTTCCCAAGGAGCACTCTCAAAAATGATTTCTGTTCCAAGGTACAACCTTTCAATAGGGGTGGCTCCAATATAGCCACCCACTATCGCATTATTATCTCCAAAATATCCGCCCATATTAGTTCTGTGTTATGATATAGAAAGTGTTATTATCGTAAGTTCCAAGGTTGTCGTAGTCCGTCTGTGTTCCCCTCCAAATGTTGGATACAGCATTTGACATAACACTTCTCTCATATTGTGTTACGGGAATGTTGGATACAAAGTACCTTGAAGTGAACTCACCCCAATCATTACCTGTCCATAGTCCCGTCCATTCATCACTGCAATGGATGGTGAACACATCATTCGTGCCGTCATATGATATTTGAATGTTTACGACATTCGTACCATTGGTGTAACCAGTAAGGTTTCCATTATATTGGTCGGTAACATTTAGATTTTCAGTGCCCCAACTATTTCCGTCCCAATATAGGTGTATATCGCCATCTGCTCCTTCAAACCTGAATATAACCCTATCTGCCGCTGCTGAACCGCTTATGACAACATCGGTTCCGCCTGTTGGACTATTCCAAGTATTTTCATTGGAAACTTCATACAAATTGGTTGTATCAAGTACTTTCGCTCCCGCATGGAAAATACCAACAGAAGTGGTGAAAGTTGCCCCAACCTCTGCTTGAAGAGGAAGATTTTCGCTCGGACTAATGTTCCTTACAAACTCCCACCCATATTCACCAGCATAAACTGATTTTGACATAAGTACTGCACCATTGTAATCACGCTCCATATCTGTAAATGGAACATAGCGGAAACCACCCTTCCATTCAGGTTTGTTTTCATAAACATTCCATCCGAGAAGCAAACTATCGTCATTGGTTGGAGGAACAAGTTGTTCATTTGTAGGAAGGTCTTCCTTCTTTGCAAGTTCAGCACCTTCGCCATCTGAATATTGGTAAACCTTGTCAATATCTCCGTGAGATGGGATAACCTCACCGACATAGACATTGTTCATCATATTGTTAGCAACATCATTGAGCCAAATCTTGTCAGTGCCATCGGTGTAGATATAGAGATACTGTCCAACAATATCAAGGTACAATGTCTTGCCACCTGTACTCCTCATCCACTCTTCTGCCTTGAACACAATATGTGTTGATGAAACATCCCACCTATTAGGGTCATAGTCATTTACATTGAAAGTTCCATTGTCAATGTTGAAGCCAAGACCATCATGCCAATTAGCATTATTGAAGCCAAATGAGAAATAAACCCAATCGGTGTATTCAATCCTTATTGCCTGTGGGTGGTAACCAAGAACATCTTCAAAGGTTAGTGTCTGATAGCCAGTATCTGTCCATTCATCCACATCGTATTGTGTATCAGCGGAAGGCGTGTGAGTTGCATAAACATCACCTGCTCCAATATTTTCAGGAGTGCCGCTTGACGATTTAAGAATGAAATTATCGCCTGTTCCACCTGAACCCGCAGGTCCCTGTGGACCCTGTGGACCAACCTGTCCTTCAACACCCTGTGGTCCCTGTGCACCATCAGCACCCTGTGCACCTTCTGAACCCTGTGGACCCTGCGGTCCTTGTGCTCCGCCGCCACCATAAGGTTGCCAATTAGTACCATCATAGCGATAGAGACCTATGTTTCCCTGACCATCATCATAGTTGGCAATCAGTCCTTCAATAGTTTCATCAGGGAACTCGCCACTTGGGACAAGGGTGTTGAAGTCATTATGATAGATTTCAGTTGTGCTGTATACACCATTTTCAAACATTACTGCTATTTGTACAATTCCCCAAGGACTTGCACTATCAAAATCAAACTCACCTCCTGCATTTTCACTATCATACATACCAGCTGCGTAGCGATAAATGCTATCTTCGCCGACACAAATATAAGAGCCGACTATAATTGAAGGGTCTTCCTCAACAGCAGCCCAAAAAGCATTAAGGTTGTCAATATCATCCTGTGTGAAGTCATCAGGGTTATCTGTTGAAAGTTCAATCTTGTAAGCGGCCAATTCTTCAAGTTGTCCTTCTGTTACAAGGCCCTGTGTGAAATTCTCTTCCCAATAAGGGTTTGAAGGGTCTTCGTCATTAAGGTGATACTCAACAATTGTAGCCTGTCCTGCATCAAATTTTAGGCTTGTGTAATCAGTTGTTTGCCCCTGACCATCGTCACCGATAGGGACAACAAAACCGATAGGAGTATAATCATCACTTGTGATAAAGTTACCGAAGTCGGCAAGGTCTTCATTGTAATCAATTCCACCCTGTGAGCCACTTCCCGCAGGACCCTGCGGACCCTGAGCACCATCAGCACCCTGTGGTCCCTGTGCTCCGTCCTGACCATTAGCACCCTGTGGTCCCTGAGGACCCTGTGGACCGCTACCTGCAGCCAACTTGTCCCAATCTTCTCCATTGTACTGATAAACACCCGTCTCGATGCCTGCACTCTTCGCTCCTCTTGTTGGTGCTACTTCCTTGATGGCTACAACATCACCTGTCTCTGCACTCTCGGGAAATGCGGATACACCCTCCAAGAGTTCTGACTTGTAAGCCTGACCTGCGGTTGTTGCGTAATCGGCACTTCCACC
>Ga0265299_10004074_pt1 | contig 13982 bp, 10 predicted proteins | sample AusTroGonzalo_MG_4_FD_193485 | JGI IMG/M metagenome (GOLD analysis project Ga0265299, IMG submission 193485) | Bovine rumen microbial communities from tropical cattle in Woodstock, Queensland, Australia - Gonzalo_02 | ecosystem: Host-associated > Mammals > Digestive system > Stomach > Rumen ...
GTGCGCCATAGCAGATACCCAGCACGGGGACCTTACCCACGAACTGGTTCAGATCCACCTTAAACGCCTCAGGATCATGCACCGAATAAGGCGAACCGCTCAGTATCACACCGATCACACTCGGGTCGTCCTTCGGGAACTTGTTGTAAGGCATAATCTCGCAGAAGGTATCCAACTCACGTACCCGACGACCAATCAACTGAGTTGTCTGTGAGCCGAAATCCAAAATAATAATCTTCTGTGTCATTTACTATAATTGTTTAATCAATGTTTCTGCTTGTTCCAGCGAGTCAAGTTTACCCACATCAAGGAGACGGAGGTCTGACTTTTCATATCCAAGGAAAGCGCACTGCTGACAATACTTCAAGTAGAAGTCTATGATACCAAAGCGTGCCGGCATCTCTTCAAAGAGCGGGAAAGCATTTGGTCCTATTACATGAATCCCGCTAAAAGCCAACAACTTAGAGTTGTCACTCTTCTCACCTCTCACCTCGCCCGTCTCTATGTTTGTCCAACCTCTAAGAATCAACTCGTCATCAAAGAGCAGATATCGCTTTGTTGTCCGCTGACTGACTAACAGTAAAGCGTCGATGGCGGCATCCGCGGCAGCTGTACTGGCGGCGAAATCGTAGAGTCGGTTAAGATTTACGTTACTTAAGATATCCACATTGTGAATAAGGACAGGCGATTCTGGATCAAAGAGGGGCAGCGCCTTTTTGATGCCGCCACCCGTTTCCAACAATCCGTCGCTTTCGTCCGAAATGCGTATATCGAGACCAAAGTTATCGTTTTCTTTCAGATAATCGACAATCTGCTGGGCAAAGTGATGCACATTAACAACGATCCGCTCAAAACCCGCTGCCTTCAGTTTCATAATAACATGCCACAATAAAGGCTTTCCCCCTACCCTCACCAATGCTTTCGGCATCGTGTCAGTCAGTGGTTTCAGGCGGGTTCCGAGCCCCGCCGCGAAGATCATCGCCTGTTTCACGGGGACAAAATTACAAAAAACAAACGAAATGCAAAAGGAAAACAGCTATTTCTTTTGCATTTCGTTTGTTTTTAATACCTTATATCATTATCTGGCAGCAGCGAGCTTCGCACGCTTCTTCTGCTCTTTCTTCCAGGCCTTCATCTCCACGATGGTGGCGAGTCCCATCTTGATGCGGAACTCCTGACGCGCCAGACGCATCTGCTCCAAAAAGCGCTCACTGGTATGCAACTTGGCATAAGCTGCTGCCGCAGCCAAACGAGCAGCATCTACATCGCTTTGCCAATGGGCTCCAACTATCAAACGGCTATCACCATACATCAGGCCGCGCGCCAAAATCGTGTCAGCACGATCGGGATTAATCTCAGAAAGCAACAGAGCGGAGCTCCAACCCAGCAGCGTATGTCCTGAGGGGTAAGATCCGTTTTTGCGCAGTGATGCTTCGTCATCAGGAGTCAACGTCTGCTCATTGAAACGCATAAAGGGACGCTTGCGCATATAATACCTCTTAGGCAGGGTGCAGATACTGTCGCAAGTGGCTGTTCCTTCGCGCAACACCTTATAAATCTCAGGAGTTTCTTCCTTGGAAATCTTCAGGCCGAAAGGTTCACTGAACTCTCGGATGATGCAATCGAGTCCATACACAGCATCACGGATAGCAATGTCGGCACGCTCTTTATCGTTCCTCATAGTCTTACCCCACATGTACTGCATAATGTCATAGGCGAAGCGAGCGCCGATGGTATCAGGAGGAGCCGGGCACCACTTTATCATGTCTGGCATCTCATCGGTGGTAAAATACGCATCAACGGGGGTTGGATCACTCTGTGCTGAAACACATACGGTTGCCATCATCATGACGGCCATCATCATTACTTTTTTCATAACTTATATATTTTATATTAGAATTTCACTTGGAGGCGGGTTTCGAGAATGCTTGCCTCATTGTCAGCGAAGCCACTACGATTGGTTACCTTAGTCCATGAAGCACGCACACGCCAGATCATATACTTATTGGGATAATAGTTGTAGCAGAGGGCCCAGTCGTTCAGATAACCACCATAGACACCGGCACTTGCATCCGAGAGCGACGTGTAGTTGTACTGCAGACACAGTTCCATATTACCAGGATCAGGCGTGGCAATACCGCCATCACCCATATTAGGACTATAGTTCCTGCCTTTGATTAGTCCACGAAGAGTGACATAAGCGCCACTGCCTGTAAACGATTTTAGGTCATTATCACGTGTAATCGTATTGTAAAAATACTGACCGATTACGGCAAACCGGCCGTATGAATACATAATCTCAGGCGAGAACTTGTACATTGTCTTCGCATCAGTCACAACGGCCTGCTGTGAATTCACCTTCGCCACACGTGTCGGCCATCGGGTACTCAGGGTAAACTGCTTGTGATTCTGTTCTTCTTTACTACTGTAACGAGCTCCTTCGATGCCGCCGCTGATACCTACCTGTAGCATTTTTCCGCGTTCTGCAAAAGGTCTGTACAGAAGTCGCGTCATCGCACCTACACCTTCACTGCCCGTCACGTCAGTCGTCTGTTTCATGGCGTCTGTCTCAACCACGACACTGGCCGTAGCCAGAAAATTCTTGCCATTGTACTCGTACATTAAACCGATCATACGGTCATTGTTGAAACAGGCATTACTCTGGGGTTCCTCCATGGTCTCCTTGAATGAAGAACTGGTGCTGCTCTGGAAACCGTACTGATGGATAAAGTAACCTCCCCGCACGAAATTCTGTTTGTCGAAGTCATACTGTAGCCACACGTCTTTCATGTTCACCTTGCCATAGGCATAACCCATATCCAACTTACCTTTCCACTGTCCGTAGGTAAAACCCACACCGACACGGAAGTCAGGAATGCCTACACCACTCTTCAACTCATCCTCCTGATGCTGCGGATTAATGTATGCTGCATCGAAAAGGATACGCCCCGAAGGCTTTGCCACTAACTTTGGCTCTTCTTGTGCACTGGCAGTGGCAACAACAACCAAGACTACTGCCAACGTCATTAAACGTTTCTTCATATTATTCTAAACATTTAGTTAAATAATCGTTTAATAATCTACAAAAATAAGCAAAAAAAAGATACAAAAGAGTGAAACCAAAACATTATTAACATAAATTACATTTATGTCCTCCAATAGAAAACTGTCTGTTTCCTTGTTCGTTTGCAAGAAAAAGAGTAATTTTGCACCCAAAAATAACAGATTAAATGGAGAAGAGATACATAAAGAGCATCATCAGCCGGGCAAAAACAGGTATAGCTCTTATCGTTATTGCTGCTGCACTCGCACAAGTTGTCAGTATCGTACAGTACGTCTATACACGGAAAACTATAAAGGAGCAAACCTCCCAGAAAACCTATCAGGACATGAAGGAAATACAGCGGATCATGAACTTGAAGACCACGGTCGAGACTGCTGTGCAGAATGCCATGGGTGATGTTTTGATAAATCTCGGTGAGCCCGATAAGTTCTATGGTATTGTATCCCGTCTGGTGTCGCGAAATGAACATATCGTAGGTAGTGCCATCGCCATGAAACCCGGCTACTATCCGCAAAAAGACAAACTTTTCGCTCCCTTCGCCTACCCTGAGTCTAAAGTTGGACAGCCGCGCACCAAGCTCCTACCCTACAACTACACAGAACAAGAATGGTACAGTAAGCCCATGAAGGCCGATTCTGCCATGTGGAGCGAGCCTTATACCGACACAGGCGGTTCTGGGTTGCTGATTTACACCTATAGCCAACCTATCCACAACAAAGGAAGAGTTATCGGTGTACTAACGGCCGACGTACATTTCAAGGAACTTGCCACCAAGCAAGGATTTACCTACGATGCCATCGACAAGGTAAACCTCTGGGGCTTCATCTTGCAGATCATTGGTATGTTGTTGGTCTTCTATATCGTATGGCATTATGCCAGAAAATTCCATGAGGTCAACAACCTTATCATGACACAAGAGTTAATGGGTAAAGAGTTACAAATTGCAGGCGACATACAGTTGGCCATGTTGCCTCAGGTCTCTGCTGTAGAGAATGCCCGTCACCATATTGATATGCAGATGAAGGTCCTTCCTGCCCCAGATATCAGTGCCGACTTCTATGATTATCTCTATGTCGGCTCATCGGTGGTATTATGTATCGGCGACGTACCTGGCAGTAATGTGAAAGCCTCATTAATGATGTCCATTACCCGCAGTGCTTTCCGCACGGCAGTGTCTTGCAACAGCCATGTTGCCGATCCGTCGCCCTCCGCCATTATGGGCGCCATGAACAAGGCCCTTTGTTCTATTAACCACAACCAGATGTTCACCACCCTCTTCCTCGGCGTGCTGAATCTTGACAATGCTCGTTTCACCTACTGCTGTGCCGGCAATCCCGCCCCTGTGGTGATGAATCCTGCTACAGGTGCCAAACTGCTTGACACTCTCCCCAACATCCCCATCGGCATCATGGACGACTACGAATTCGAGGAACAGAAAATCACACTCATTGATGACTTTACTCTCTTCCTCTATAACGACGGACTCTATGAATTAGAGAACTCCTTCCACGAGATGTTCGGACAAAAGCGGATGCTGACGCGTCTCGACAACTCAGCCCGTGCAGGCGACACCCCAGAAAAAATACTCTCCAAGATGCAAGAAGCCTTGGAGAGTCATAGGGGATCAGCAACTCAAACCGACGATATTACGATGCTTGCGCTGAAGATCATCTAAAGTTTATGGATTCATCTTCTTCCACCAATCTTCAATATCCTGGTAATTACGCACATAGTTGAGGAAATCAGGATATTTTATCTTGAGACTTTCTCGCTCGTCAGGCCATACGAAGTCGGTATCTACGGCAATCTTACAAGATGGCCTACCCTCTGGAGCTGTCAGTTCCATCCATCGATCCTGCTTATACACCTCAATCTTAATCTTGTCGATAGATGAGAACGATCCTACCAGATCAAACTCCACAGGATCCTTATCTGCATGAGCCAAGCCCTTCTTCTCTGCATGGGTATTCACCATGATGCTCTGTTCCACTCCGAACATCTTGTGTACCTCGAGATTATCGTTCCCGTTGATACGGATCTTCAGAGTAGCACCAGCAGCCTGTAAGATACACTTTGCTCCATCGTTCGTAAGCGCCACATCAAGCACGATATCATTGAAGTCGAAGTCGGTATCGTTCAAATCACCATCATGGTCAACGTCATGAGCATTCAGGTCCTCAGCAATGATACGATACCACTCTAAAGGTGCTGGTTCTGGTTTATCTGGCTTAACAAGCAGCGGATATTTACCGCCATCACCAATTCTGGGGATTTCAAGCAACACATTACAACCTGTCTCATCATTGTCGGTAAGTCCTACTACATAGCTCTGAGGAATATTCCCGACAGCATTTTCACCTATTGCCGCACCGCTATACGCAGTTGGGTCGGCATTCAGATACATATTAGAATAATAAGTCTTGCCCGTATTGTTGTTGGTCACATAGAAACCGAAACGGTAAGTCTTGTTCATATAAATCGTATAGGTTCTGATTTGGATCCTCTTAGCAGGTATGCTTTTTGTCCAGATCGAATAACCTGAGCTGGTCGATACGTCATTCCACACTCCCCCGCTTTCGTAATTATTGTACCGGAGATAATACCCCATGTTGCCACCATTAGTCTGAATATCGGAATAGAGTGGCACCTTCGTATGGTTCTCATACGTTTCTGTTGCTGGATCGTAATAGTAGAAACCAATGACATCATCCTGAGTTGTATTGAGATAGATAATACTCACATTAAAATAATTACCATTCTCCAAGAACTCATAATTCCGCCAATCTGTGGATTTGCACTCACCATCTTCAGGGAAATACTCCCGTACCGTCTCAAAATACTTACTGGAGAACTCTGAAGAATAGCCTTTTGAGTCCAACTTCACCTGAGGTTCCTCAGCTGCACGGGTTCTGGCTCTTGCTTTACCAAAGCCCCAGTCAACATTGGGATTAATTGAACCTCCTACATACGACAGGAAATTACGGTCATAAAGCTCACGGGCATCCTCCTCAGGACGATCCGGGTCATACATATCCGATTTGTGGCAACTGATAAATGTCGTACTTATCGCGACAAATACCATGCTAAACATCAAAAACTTTTTCATACATAATTCTATTTAGGTGATTCCAGAGACTTACGCGTCTTCTTCCTGATTGAGTTTCATGGAGCGAGCAGCATGCTCATTATGAGCGGCCTCATCTTCCATACGTTTCTGATCGATTTCGGCCTTCTCAGCCAGCCACTTGTTGTGGGCATCCTCAATCTCCTGCAGTTTGGCCTCGTACAATTTGTCACGGTGATCAGTCCACTGCTTATTCATCTTCTCCAATTCTTTGTCGAGCCGATCCAATTCTTCCTGACTTTCTTCCATCGCCAGTGCGGAAAACTTAGCTTGAGACACTTTACCTGTGGTTTCCATCTGTGTCTTACACTCCTCATAGGCGACATTCACACCTTCTTTTAATATATCATAGCGGTCGTCATCTACCACCGGCATAGTTATCAGAAGATAACGCACTTCCTGTGTCTTAGATTCCCCATTCTCATCCAGCACATCGACCTTCATTGTCTCCAACTTCTGTTTGAACTCTGGGTGAATCGCAAAGATTCCATTTCCAATGATCGGCATATCCTCGTCAAAGTTGGGGATTATCACGAAGTTATAATCATCCTTTTTACTGAGCATCGAACATTTTTCCAAATGCTGGAGTTCACCATCAATCATGACTTCCACTGGCAGCAAAGAGGCTGGTTCCGCCTTGACACAGAGGTTCAAGAAACGGTAGCTCATCCTCGTAACGTAGTTGGACAGATTTTCGCTCAACTTATTGTATTCCTTAATCGTTGATCTTCTCATAACTTTTATTTTTCTATTATACCTTTTTTTCCTTTACATCATTCCTTCGGTGCATCCTCTGCCTTGAGTTTCGCACTCAAGCTGCCGCCACCACCGCCACCAGGCATGCCCATACCGTCGCTGATGTTGGGTGACTTAAAGGAAGACTTAGCCTCTACATTATCAATGGTGGCCTTCGGAGCCTTAAGTTCGTCTTTGACCTCAGTCTTGCCATTGATGGTTGTAGCACCATAGACTTGAGTCTTGCTACCCCCCACATTAGCATTGCCACCATCAAGCTGCACTACGGCCTTACCGTCGCCCTGCTGGGCCTCGAAAGTCTTGTCTGCAAAGAGTCCCATTTCCTCAGAGATTGCCTGCAGTTTCTTGCTCTTAACGTCCTTCGACTTGGCGCCAATATACATCTTCTCACTCACGAGAGTCATCGTACTGCCTGCAGCTAAAGCTGAATCTGTAAGTTTCTCCTTATCGACATCCATCGACTTCACGGCAACGGCTTTTGCATTCATACTGATGCTACCTGTAGCCTTTCCTTCTGCATCGGCAGCAAGGAAGTCCATCTTCTCCGAGCGGACGGCAATCTTACTGTCCTTCGTCAGAGCCTTTGTCGCCAGTTTGCCGTCCTTCACCTCATAATCGACGGTCTCCACGCTGACAGTCTTCGACTTGATGATCACATCACCCTCGGCAGTGTATTCTCCCTTGGTGAGTTTGCCCTTATCGTCACGCTCAATATCCTTCGGACTGGTGGTAGCCAATTCTACAGTGTGAGCCGTCATCGTAATTTTGCTGTCCTTTGTCAGAGTTTTCTCCTTGGTGCCTTTGTCGTCCATCTGGTAATCGATGGCCTCCAAATTAATATCCTTGGCCTGAATATTTACCTTACCCGTCAATGGTCGTTCCTTACCGTCGCCAGAAGGATTGAAAGATGCCAACACTATGTTTTGAGCGTTCACGGAAAATCCACCTTCCTCTATCAGTTTACCCTTGTCGTCCACCGAGGAGACCCCAAGAATCGGCGTCCTGACGATGACACCAGCACCGGGATTCGTATGCAGGTTACCATCACCGTCAACAGTAGCCACATTTATAGATTCTGCCTTGATGCTCATCGAGGCTCCTGTCGATTTTTTCTTGAAATCATCACCCGTCTTGATTGCATCCTTCTCTTTCTCTAATGCCTTTTTCTTACGGTTCACCTCAGCTAACTGTGACACGCAGTGGATGAATCCAATGGTGCTGTTATATAGTGAGGGCATCAGATCCTCCATCTGGTTGTGAAGATCCTGGATATCAGCCAGACAGATGCGCGACAAATAAAGTTCAGGAATATTCATACCCTCCTCCAACAGGTGCAGATTAGACATCTTCTTGAAGAAAACATCCAACGACTTCTTCTGGTCTTCCATCTGCTTCTTCAGGTCATCGGCCTGTGCCGTTAACGCCTTCACCTCGCCTTCTATAGCCTCCTTACGGCCATTAGCAGAAATTGTGGCCTCTAACTTCAGATCGTTGTCTGCATGGATATACAGACCACCCTTAGCAGGAGCACTGGCCGTCTGCGAGAAGGCATCAGTAGCATCACTGCTGTGCAGTACGATGCCACCAGCCTGGGAAATGATCTCCGACGTGCTGCACACCACATTCTCCATACCATCGATACCGGGATCAACAGCGAGCTGACGGATGCTGGGGGCTCGACTGATTATTTTACCCGTCTCGCCAACGCCCTCCTGGGAGATCTCATTACCCTTGACGACAATACGTCCATAACCCAGTAACGTACCACTCTTATCCACATTGCCTATCACAATCTCAGGAGCAGAGATCACGATGCGCTTATCATCGTGGTAAAAGAGACCTTCACCCATTTGGTTAAAAATATCATTCTTGATCTGCTGAACTTCAGCCTTTTGCTGATGAATCTCCTCCAGATCCTTCTCCACGCTCTTCTGGAAATTCTCTAACAGCTCTTTCCAATCATCATATATATACCCCATAACATATACAAATTAATTCAACTAATCCAACCCCTTCAACAGCGTTTTAACTCCATTGACAACGCCACCATTATTTTGATTATTGAAGAAATTGTCAACTTCTTCATTATCAGCACTCTTCAGATTATGTGTAATAAGAGCATTCACTTGGTGAATATTACCTTTCAAACAATAGATATTATCGTCTGAGGAGAACAGGATAGATCCATTCTTAGCATTACTCCACGAATTGTTCTCTGAATAAGACTTTACAAGATTACGTGGATCCATCTTTTCAATTAATGTCTCATACGAATCAGCAGCAGCCTTTGTTACAGCAAATTGATCCTTAGAAAGTGTGGGGACAGCCACGAGAGAATCAACAAAGGAATTCCAGTAACCATCATCTTGGAGATCATTCGACGCAGTCTTACGTGGAATGCTCACTTGAGGAACTGGCGGAACTGGGAGTACAGCTTGGTCGCCTATGTGTGGCGCTACCCACTGCGGATCGTTAATCTTTTGACGCCATTCATCCTTGAATCCCATTTCCTGAAGGAAGATAAGAGCAGCTTTACGCTTCAGGATTTTCCTTTGATTATTCAAAGCATCAGCATCATATCGTAGTCCCTCTACTAACGATTTCCTCTCATCTGTGATATCCATAAAATAGAAAATATCGTTGCCTAATTCTTTCTTACTGAAGGCCTTGACCATACTATCCTTGAACTTTTTAGGCATATCGTTAGCTTGGATATTCAATTCTGTTAAGATGGCCTCCTTAGATAGTTCCGGAGCAGCTAAGAATGCATTGATTGCCGTCTTTAGACGATTGGCAGATTCTAATATCCTAGCCCTACGTTCTGCTCGATTACTGATGACATCTGCTTTAATTAATTCATCATCAGCAGGAGGAGCAGGTCTGTTATTCCTATAATATGTAACCACATCAGCTTGAACATCGTTATTCCCTGAGGCCTTGTAACAATCAGCAAAGCCTAAGTCTGCCTCAGACAAGGTCTTCTTTGACTTATCCCACAACTTATTCTTAAATGCATTATCAGCTAATGTGTCACATATCTTAATACCATTATCATTGGTAAATCCGTTAGCCCATATACGAGAATGTTGGACAACAGATAAATATCCTATGTATGCATCAACACACTCATTGTATTGCATTATATAATCCCTATTAATCTTGTTACCCACGTCATTGATCTTAGCAAAGAATTGCTTCATCGCGTTCAACTGATTTACACCTGGTCTTATATTCGTTTCTGCGTCTTCAGCTAACAATTTATCTCTGACATCCTGACTACTATATGCATCCCCAGGATAGCCACAGGCCCCCTTGCCAGACTCCAGCATCATGTATCTGTTCGACTTAATGCGCAACTTACCTTCCGCAGGACGGAGGACAATATCAAATACAGATCTGACCAATGACAGGTCGAGAGGTTGGAATGTCTCGATTGCTTTCTTAGCAGCAGATGACAACATATCACTAACTATCGGTGTATTATCACCAAATATCTTATACTTGACATTTGTTCCAGAGATAAGTTCCAGATTGTTGCCAGCCTCAATCTTCACATTCTTACCCTTAATGGAAATGTCACCATTGGGCGCAGAGATACTGATACCCGTAAAGGCATCGATCTTCACATTTCCCCAAGCAGAAGATATACACACCTCACGTTTATCTGTTGAACCTGTAACCTTATAGACACCGTATTTATCGGTTAACACAAAACCACCCTCAAGGCATGTCACCGGCATGTCTTTGAACGTAGAGATGGGCAAAAAATTCAATATAGTATTGGTAATGGGAGAAAGAGCGCCTGTCAGGAAAGCGGTAAGTCCCTTACCGTCACCATCGTCAAGTTTGAAAACCTGACCACCAGGCGTCTTGTATATGATATCATCCTCCGACGTTACCACATCAGCGTCCAATGAGAGACCGCCCATCACATAAGGACGTTCCACGTTGCCGTCGGCAAATCCCACCAAAACCTGACTATCTATATAGTGCTTTCCTATAACACCCAAACCAGCAGAGTTTGTGGCATAAATGAGCCAAGGCGATGGATCAGCCGCGTCAGACTGCCATGGGAACCGTACCCTTACCCGGTTCATTGTAGCAGGATCATCAACATCAGTCACAATGGCAACCTGAGAATCGGAATACCTGATATGGCCTGAAGGAAGAACAACAGGATAGAATAGCATATCTATAAGTTCCTCTTTTGACTTTTCAACCTCGACATCTTTTCCATCTTCAGTGACCTTTTCCTTATAACAAACAGTATCCGTCACCGTATTCATGGACGTGGCTATCACTTTATAAACCAGGTCAGGCTTGTCGTCATTCTTCACCACCCATTTGTCGTCAAGAACCATCAATTCATGATTTGGCCTACAATCAATCTCCACCACAATATAGTATTCGTCATAGACCGAGATAATCTGACCCAATTTCAAGCCAGGATAGGTCGTGTCGAAGTCAATGCAAATTGCATCTTTGGCAGCCGCCTCTTCCTTTTCCAGAACATTCTTGTACTTTGCATCAGTAAAGGGTGAATCAAATTCAGTAAACTGGCAATATTGTTCTTTACCGTCTTTTTCTGGACCATAATGTTCATTGGAAAACATCGTTTTATCATCCCTTGCTGGTTCAAAATACTTTTTATTGAATTTACCGTTATCAATCTCTGCCCTTGAAAAAGCCTGCATAGACGATAACGTATCATCCAATGCTGTATTGGTAATGAATGTAGGCACACTCTTATCATTTTTCCAGAATGAGGCAAGTTTCCTCATTAAATATTTATCCCAACCACCATTGTTCAAGAAAAGCATCTCTCCCTTTACCGTCTTTGGATCTTCTACCAAGTTACTTTCAATGAAATTCTTGTCATATGAAGCACCGTTAAGAGATTTATTCAACGATAAATCCTGCAGATCTATGAAAGAAAGGTTATGGAAAGATTTCACCTCGGTCACATGATCTGTGGAATAGCCAACATGCAATTTCCCATCTTCATAGTACAAGAATTCACCCCAGCGATTGGTGGTACGGGCCAACAAATCGTAGAAACTCTCATCATATTGAACCAAATAAGGAAAGATGTGTTCCGTCTTATAAGAGGAATTATTCTTACCATATATATTATTATAATTCAGAATCTTCGGTTTATTATCACAAGCGATAGATTCTTTGTTATTATATGGTTTTACATAATTTATTTTTTCACCTTCAATAATTTCTGCGCACAATTTCTTGGCCACAAATGTACGGCTTGTACGCTCAATCGTCATCAGCTTGTCGAGACTGCATATAGTTAACTTGACGCACATAGAAAATTCCTGGAAACTTGGAGCCGCCTGATAGATATAGAAATCCTCACCGACCTTATTTTTTTCAGGAATAACAATAGTAGTATTGCCATTAGCATCTTTCTTTGTTGTGACACCAGTCATATCATACAATGACACCTGCTTATTCTCGAATAGTCCGATGATGTCTGCCTTCCTTATTGGGAACCAGTCTGCCTCACCTACCGGCATAAACATGATCTCAACCGTAATCTCCGTAGGCTGATACATCTTTTTCTGGAAACTTAAGTTCAGCAGACTAAGCTGATACTGATGAACGACATTGTTTTTGGATTTAAGAAACAACGTTTCCGTCTTCTCATCCGTCTGAAGCAAAAGATTTCTTTCTGTCGGTTTAGCATCCTGTGCGCTTCCATAAGAAGATATACTCTTTATTTCTAATTTAAGTGCCATAACTTATCTATTGAATGAATATACTTTTAAAATTTTTCTGAGCTTCACTACCCAGATAGACCACAGAGCGAGCTAATAAGGTTATGTGGAGCAAAACCTGCTCATATTCGCCCGTACCCTTCTGGTCGTTACAATAATCCTCTTCCACATTGACCACGTATCCATTGACCACCATCCCGTCTTCAAAGTTCTCTAAACGCTGGAAAGCATTATAAGTTGAATTGAAGAGGAAAGAATAATCATAGTAGTCATTGCTCACCAGATTCTGATAGAACACCCTTGCATGCTTAGGAGAATTCAGGCGCACCGTAAATTTCAGAATAACCGTATCCGTCGGTCCATAGATCTCGTTAGAGGCATTACGCTTGTGCTCACACTGATAGTCGAAATGCTGGACACTCAAGCAATTCTCTTTTAACACATTCTGGGGGTTATCGAAAATATTCTCAGGCACCACCACTGCCCTTAATTCATTGGAAAATAATGTTGCCATAGTCTATCAGAATTTAAATTTCACACCGTCAATATCCATCTGCTCTGCCGAGATGGCCAACTTCAAGAGCCTACGCTTGTTGTTATCGACATCATAACACTCAGAAAGAGAGAAGCACTTGGCATCCTCAAAATAGAGAATCTGTGCATCGGAATCAATTCCATTAGATTCATTTGTCAGGCTAATGACAATCCTACCGCTCTGTGTACTCTGGGTAGAAAACCACTGAAACAGATTAAGATCATTCCTTCCAGGGGCAACCACAACGACCTCCACCCTTTCGCAATGGGCACATCCCTTGGGGCAGAATCCATTGTAGGGGCGATTGAAGACAAAACGGCAATCAGACACCAAGTACTGCTTAGAGTAGCGTTTGATGCTGTTGTCACCAAATTCCAATACTGCTGTTAATGCCATATAATATACTTTTATATTTTAATTACTGGTGCAAAGATACAGCCTTTTTCTACTTACCACAAGTATTTTGCCGTATTTCGCCTTAGATTGTTGCGACAGTATTGCTCTCTTGCGTCAAAAGCGCCACAAACCTGTCATATCTGTCGCGCCTCCAGAGTCTGAGTGATCCTCTGCTCACGATGACAGATGCGCACCTCGACACCGAACTTCTCGTGGATATGTTCGGCCAGATGCTGGGCTGAATAGACAGAACGATGCTGGCCGCCCGTACAACCGAATGAGAACATTAGCGAGGTAAAACCGCGCTGGATGTAACGGCGCACGTGGGCATCAGCCAGTTTATAGACACTATCGAGGAAGGTGAGTATCTCGCCGTCG
>Ga0265299_10004075_pt1 | contig 13982 bp, 15 predicted proteins | sample AusTroGonzalo_MG_4_FD_193485 | JGI IMG/M metagenome (GOLD analysis project Ga0265299, IMG submission 193485) | Bovine rumen microbial communities from tropical cattle in Woodstock, Queensland, Australia - Gonzalo_02 | ecosystem: Host-associated > Mammals > Digestive system > Stomach > Rumen ...
AGGCTTTTATATAGATTTCGAAAGGCCTTCGCTGGAAGGTCTTGTTAAGGTCAGCTATTTTTGAGCCATAAATCAAACGAAATATTCGCTAAATTTTTTCTTGACTATTCATAGCTGGTCTCCTTACAGGACACAAAACATGTATCCGTTATAGTAGATAATTTATTAAATGAGTATCATATTCGATACATTTGGCACCAACTTCCGAATATCTGTCCTGTCCCCGGTTTCCCCATTGGTTGCATCCGGCAACGTGCTTGCCCGCTCGTGCGAATAACTTCGCCGTCATCGCGTAACTCTTTAAAGAGCAACATACTTTTATCGGTATGGCTATTCAGTTTCCTCATCCGCGTTATGCTTATACTCACCATAGCAAAAATAATTGCATTCTCCCGTATATCCGAAATGTCGTATTATTTATAGTTTTTTTCTAAAAAACGATGTTTCGGATTCATTCGCTATAGAATGATTTTTTTAAATAGCCATGTTAGAATATGATTTAATAGGGGAGGTATACAAATGATACAAATAACGGTAAATGAACGAATTAAAGATTTAAGAAATAGTAAAAAACTTAAAGGTAAGGAATTAGCTAAAGAGTTGAACATGTCCGGTTCAACATACAACGATTATGAGCAAGATGACAAAAGCATACCCCATGAAGTAATAATTAAACTATGCAAATATTACGGCGTTTCAGCTGATTATATATTGGGATTATCTAACATACACAAGAAGGAGAATATTGATTTTTCAAGTTTACATTTATCAGATTCTGCCATAGAAAAGCTACAAGATCCGAATTTTGATTCCAGACTCATTTCCGAGATAATAGAATCTGGCAATGTTGATTTCCTTTTGAAAGATTTAAACATTTTTATTAATGGATATCTTCAGGAAGGAATCGAACAATTTAATGTGTTCATGGATTTTTTCAGATATAAAATGGAAATTACTAAGAAAATCAATGAAGGGGAAAAAAGTGTTAAAATCGCAAAAGATATCGAAATTGAAAGTATTTCCTTAGCTCAAGAAGAATATTATATGCATATTTTTGCTAAGGATATGATTAAAGTTGCAAATGATATCAAAGATAAGTATAAGAATAGCCCCAGAACTGCCGATGGCGGATTAACACTAGGAGAATTAATAGAAATTGCTGCAGTTTACAAAGATATAGAAAACAATAAAAGAAATCCTATTAAGTTTCTTTCGGGATTACGTAAAGTAATAAAAATATTACTTAAAAACCGAAATATGATTAATACTTCATCTCAAAAAATGACATACGCTCTTGTTGACGCTGGTGCAGAAGGCATCCTCAATTCTCCTATCCTTGAAACTGATACTAAAAAGAGACGTGATAATATAAAAAAATACAAGAATCAAAAGAAAAAGAGGGAAAAGAACGATATATTATAGTTTGGAATATTTCCACTAATAAATTAAATCATATTATTCTTCTACTATAAGTTTCGTAAACTATAATGTTTTCATAAAACTATAACATTGATTTTTATGGATAATCAGAATACCTATTGTTTAGTTTTTTTCCAATCCAATAAAGAACAAAACTAACAATAAAAAAAATGAAACATTTTACCATTCCGCTTATTTCCATCGGAAAAATTATACGAATATAACTGTATTTATATACATACGAATTGATTGGTTCTAGAATAAATAAAACATACATTAAGATCGGAATAATTGTTAATGTAACAGATTTAAATAGATAAGAAAACATATATGTGATTGCATAAAACCCAAAGGTAATAACGCATAGCCATATATAGGTATAAATAGCCAAAGTAAAGCCTAAAAAAGGCAAAAAAGTTACAACAGAAATAAAAATAAAACAATAATATATGCATAAAAAAGGCATTAGGGAAGACCATTTTTCTTTCTTATCCATATACATCAATTCCCTTCCCTCATTCTCAATATGTATTTGCAAAACCCATATCGGCCATAAAATTCCTATTGCTGGGCAATACTTACACATAATTGTCAGAAAGCAATCACATATATAATTGAATTCTAACCCATATCCTATATAACAAGATGTAAAAACATATATAGGTATGATTACAATAAGAAATACTATTGGAATATAAAAATATAATCTCATAGCATGTATATAATTCTTCATTTCAATTATATAATTATTTAGATTTCTTTCATAAAACATAGATATCCCTCTTGAATCGAAGCAGAATAGTTTGCGTTATCATCGGAATGCGTTTGTTTAAGCTGGATAGTATCGCCACTAAAGATGATTTCTCCGTTTTTCAGTATGATGACTTTATTACAACAATCATCTACATCATTTAATATATGTGTGGATAATAAAACGGTCTTATCATCATTATTTATTCTCCTGATAAGTTCGACAAATTTCTCTCTTTCTTCAGGATCAAGGCCGACAGTAGGCTCATCCAATAATATAATTGACGGATTACCTAATAGAGCCTGCGCTATTCCCACTCGTCGTTTCATTCCGCCTGATAATTGATATGCTTTTTTATTTATTTCATCTGTGAGATGAACAAAATCAATTGTTCTTCCTATTTCTTCATTTTTTCTTTTAATTCCTTTAAGAGAAGCGAAATAATGCATATTATCTTTTATACTCAGTTCAGAAAACATATTGAAATTCTGAGGCAGATATCCGATTCTTTTACAATTATCACATTGATAATTATAATTAATCTCGCCACTATAATTCGAATATAAACCACATATACATCTAAATAGCGTTGTTTTACCTGCACCGTTCGGACCAAGAACTCCGTATGTGCTGTTATCAAGCAAAACGTTAATATTATTTAAAATTGGTTTTTTCCCTAATTCAATTGATAAATTATTAATTGAAATCATTAGATTTGCTCCTGTTTGGCTACTGTTCTAAATAATCTTCAGCTTGAAATCTATCATAAGTAAGCATTAATATATCAGAATCTTTATAATTATTTCCATACATATTATATGGGACAAGAAAAACTACTGTCGGATCATTTTCTGTTTTATTTTTATCATATCTAGCTAAGGCATTTAATGCTTCTTGTTCATCAATTTCTAGAATCGAATACACTAAATTGTTTTCATTGTAGGATATCTCCCTTGCAAAATTACTTCCAAGTATTGTGACCCCACTGGCATCGCCTTCATATTCCAATTGTCCGCTTTGTGGAAGAGAACAATAAACCTTTTTATTACCTTTTATCTTTATTTTATAATGAGCTACATTAAGTTTAGGTTGTTTATTAAACCATTCTTCGGTGTTGGATTCTTTTTTTTCAAACACAGCGTAATAACCAGGAATAGGATAGTACGGAATATATGTTGGCAGATACACACCTTGCACTGATGAATAGTATAAGCTTGAATTTCCGCTGTACTGAATATTTAATTTAGTTAATTCCTTCGAATCACTGCTAATAACTAAATAATCTCCATCTCTTTCATAATCTAGAGGATTTCCATAATTATCAGAAATAGAGTCAATTGAATACTCGTGATATAACGTAAATTTATATTCATCTAGATCTTTTTTATCCGGGGTGATTACAACTTCATATTTGGTGTTATATCCTAAACTGAGTTTCAATTCATACTCTTGAACAATAAAATCTGCTTGTTCATTTTTTGTTTGATGAATATCGTAATAATATTGCGGCGCCATCCATGAATCGAAAGTTGAACCCGGTTCATTGTCACTGTAAACCGATGAGTTCGGACAAACACTAAAAATAAATAATGTTATAGAAATAGGTGTAAGAATGCATATTAGCACTTTTTTACGTTTCAGATTTGAAATCAAAAGACATACTAATATAACCAAACTACATAAAAAAATATGTTTTATCGGATTATTTATCTCAGCTGAAACTAAATAATATAAATCATGAGCTTTTTGGTTACCCCTAACAAAAATAGAAAAAAAATCCCCAATCTTGTAAGGAATATTGACGGTTCTCGATGCAGCATGCATCAACGAAACAAAATTACCACAAAATACATAAATAAGAAGTATAACACTCAAAATTTGTATTTTTGTTCTTTTGATTTTCGAAAACAAAAGTCCAAAAAGAATAGCTAGAATATTAGGTAGAACTATATATATAAGCCATAATTTACAAATAAACAATAAATACTCAATAATAATGTTTTTTTGAGTAATAAAAACATACATTATATGTGTTGCTATAAAAATAAATGAAGCGGTAAATGTTAATAATATTAACAAAAATGCTTTTGAGACTGTCGCATATCCTTTTCTATTCGAATAAACAGAAATCAATTCATTTATCCCATCTTTCGTATTTTTCATGAACATATAGAGCGAAAACACGACGAAAAACAGAAAAAATATCTTTCCCATATCCAACATATACAAAAATGTATCAACGGTAAAATAATAATTTTTGTAATGAGAATAATCTAAACCACTGTTACGTATTATGATGACTCTTACAATCATAAAAATCATTATTAATAAAAACGACAAATACACAGCAACAGCTTTCTTTTGCTTTATAAATAGGCGACAGTCTTCAAAAAGCATATCAAATCCTCCTAGAGAAATTAATAAGTGCCATTAATTCCTACCGAAGCTATACATTTCTTTTTGGGATTAGCCATATTGTTTCCATACATAACCACTTTCCCAACGCTATTCGTGTTTTTATCGGCATTGTAACTTGTTGGTCCAAAATTAATTCCTGGCGCAATGGCAAACGATGTAATTAAATTTGTACAATTCGAGCTATTTGGACCTCCATAAAGCCTAAATTCAACATTATATTCGGAAGTGCTTCCAACACCACCCCAAACATAAAACTTTCCCAAAGAGTTTCCAACGCAAGCAGTTTCTTTACTTGTTTCATCTGAGAAAAGCATAGCTGTCGCAGATGCAATTCCAATCGTTTATGTGTCTTAGTGATGATAATCTTGTCAACGTCGGAGATGTGAATAGAAGAACATGGGGTGCCTTATTATGGAGCAGAGGAGATACTTCCCGCGATTATAACTCGATAGATACCATTACTCGGTTATCTACTCAACAATGTTCCGCTTTGTATCAAAATGGAGTACGTTATATCGGAAGATATTTGACAAAAGTTCAAAATGGTTTGGATAAAAATATGACTGATGACGAAATTGTTAGAATACATAATTCTGGTTGTAACATTATCCCTATTTTCCAGGAATCTAACAGTTCCGCAAACGATTTTAATTATTCTTCGGGATATGAAAGTTGGAATAAAGCCATAAAGGCAGCCACAAAACTCAGAATTCCTCATTGCACTATTTATTTTGCTGTAGACTTTGATGTTACTGATTATCAAGTCAAGACAATAATTAAAGAATTCTTTCAAGGAATAAATGACGCAAAGTCAGCTAATCCATCAATATATGATGTCGGAATCTATTCAACAAGGAATGCATGTCAGAGAATAAATGAATATGGCTTGACAACAGGTTGCTATGTAAGCGATATGTCTTCAGCATATAGTGGCAACCTAGGATATATAATGCCTTCGAATTGGAATTTTGATCAATTCCATGAGACTACTATTACTCTCGGGGCCGATTCTTTACATATCGACAAGGTGATTGCTTCTGGAAACGATTTAGGTTTCTCTTCTTTTGACGCAGTTGGAAATGATAACTGGAATCTTCATACGCTAAATTATAATGACATTAATACAGCCGTGTCTTATGCAACGAACATAACCTCAATTATCTCATTAATATCAGATCTTGAAAACGCATACTCAACCTTGTATCCCGATGGAACTACTGTTGATTGTTTATATGCGGTACTTTATCATTTATGGCATTATAAATATTCAACTTGGGACTTTAATGTAACGTTACAGACATATGAAGAATTCTCAAACACTTTGAATACATCCCCTTCTTTTAGTCAGCTAAACAATACATTATCAAATTTTATTAACAATAACTCTTTAACACTAATAAAAGATTTCATCTTTTAAACGATTATATATTTCCTCATAGTTATATATGTGATTTGTCGCTTTTTCTATATCTCCAAATGTGAATGTAATATACTTTTCTTGTTCATTTTGTGTAATTAAGCAAAGTATTCTGCCTGGATTATTTATAAAATAATCATCTTCTGATGATTTTTGAATCACTGTGTAAACATCCTTTGCGCAAGACTCCAAATTATCAGTGGATATTTTTACGACCGCAATATCTTCGGCCAAAGCGTTTTCTTTTTTATAAATAACCTCTGTTTGAAAATTGCCATCTTTTATTTCTTTTTCGATATACCACTTTAACAGTTGATCCGACATATCTATCTGGTATGTATATGGATTGCAAATACTTACCTTTAGCTGGGGATACTTATCCGGAACAATGAATAAAGAATTATCTTCTTCATATATTTTTGAAAACTTCATTCCATATATATCTTGCAGCAATTCATCCATTTTATACTCAGGAGTAACCTTTTTTCTAAAAAATGGATTTAATGGCTTATATATTCCAATCGGAATATCCTGTTCATCAAATAAACTGCAAGAATAAACCTTTAAATATTTTTCGTAAAAAAAGGCTTCTTTTTCTCTCTCAAAGATTCCTTCATATCCAATCAATCCAGATTCAATAATAAGCGATATTATTAACAGACTTTCAATATACCAGAGACTATGCTTTTTACCTAAAGCCTTTTTATTATGAATAATGATATACAACGAAATTATAATCCCAACAAACAAAATAACGACAAACAAAATCTTTATTACTAATGTAATATTAAACAGTAATGCTCTGTATTCAATCCCATAGAACGATAGAACTTTAGGAATAAAAAGTAAAAAAAAGTAGCAACAAATAGAGATTAAGCAAATCTTTATTATTTTTTTTGCATCGTCATTCATTTTATATTCCTCAAAATAATCAAAAAAATTGTATTTTTTGTAATTTATTCATATTCATATTTTATTTTTTTGATAGAATCCATATTATCGTTTTCTATCCATTCTTCGATTACATTACCTTTTGTATCATATTGATACTCATGAACAACCGAAAATTCTGGGACAGATACTATTTTTTTGACCATTAAACTATTATTATCATAATAATATCTTTCAGTAAATCCGTTACTTCCATTTTTTTCAATCACTCGGTTTAAGTTATCATACCTATATGAATATACGAGCGGTTGTTCTTCATCTATGCTGATTATTTCTTTTGACAATAATGTATTATCATATTCATAATCGTGTATTTCGGTAATTCTTCCGCGAGAAAATACTTGTTTTTCTAGAAGAAGATTTCCGTCTGGATTATATGAATAGGTTATTCTCATATCTTCATCATAAGAGTTGTTTGAATCAATATTTGTTGCATCGGATAAGCTAAACATTGTTTCACTAATTAATTTATCAGCTTTATATTCATATATCGTATAAAACTCAAGAATTTCATTTATATATCTGTTTTTTTCTATTAAATTGCCTTTTTCATCTAAGATATATTGAGTCTTATCCTCCAAGGACGTTCCCGAAGAATCGTACGAGAACTCCCAAATCAGATTATCTTCATCCGAATAATTATACTCCGTTATCAAATCTAATACTGTTCCATCAGAAAGAATTATATCATCATACTTGATTATTTTTTTTATTCTAGCATTTTTTTCTTCATTTGACAGTAAGTCGTTATCTTCCGAACCGCTTTCTAGTTCTTCATCGTTCGACTGCAATATATCTATATTATCTGATTCTATTATTGCTTCAGTTGGTTTTTCTATATTATAATTCGTTTTATCATTACATCCGGTCATAATAAAACAAATAATAATAATTGATAAGATATCTATTGCTCTATTCATTAACAGACTCCTTTTTATCAAAGGTTTTTCCGAATATCCTGATAGTTAATAACACTTCCGAATAAAGATTACCCAATGCTTCCAATAAGCAAAAACTGACTTCCCATTAGAGAACTCGTAAAAAAATCTAAATCCACAAAAGCATTGGTATTGTATGCAATTTGATAATAATTGTCGGTTCCAATTCCCGTTTCAAGATACCAAACAGCAAGCCAATTCTTATGTGTCGAACCAGAAGTCGATCCTTTACAAAGAATAAATCTATCCTTAGGTGCTTGTGAAATGGGGTTGCCACTATTATCGTAAAGATCCGCATTTCTTCTTAATTTGAAAGCATAACAGGTTGCTCCATCTTTTATAACGGTTTTATACTTCAATGAACTAATATTTGTAGAAAAAATCGGATCAGTTTGTCTTCCGGCAACCCACCCACTGATAAAAGATCCGCTACTATTTCGAAATTTTATGTTTTGAACATAAAATCCACTCGCACTGCTTCCTGACCATTCTGATACCCATGTGAAAACCTCATTATTATAAATTGTACCAATCTGCTCCGAAGGATTACAACTATTTGTTAAATACACCGGAACAGAAGTTCCTGTTCGATTTACTTTTACAATACCCATATTATTTCCTCCAACTACTGTTTCTTATTTTCTTATTGAAAAAATCATCAATTCCCTCTGGTTCTTTTTCCTGATACCAAAAAATCTCGCACTCTTGAAAAATTATCGGAGCAATAACAGTAACAATTCCACAGATGATTATTGCGGAATACATTGACAAAAATACTTTGAGTTTTTGAAACATAAACTTTTCCTCCTCATTTCATTTTTTATCGATTCTTAAATTAATTCTATTACATATAAAGCCCAGTACATATTTTGATGCAAAAGATGCATTTTATACTACAATTTGTGCACTTCCGATAATGTTATGTTAACAAAATGTATTTTTTGCGCCCTAGAATGCATTTTTTGCGTATTTTAATAATTTGCTCATAAAACACGATAAAATTTAATTATGCATAATTGTGAGTATCCCATACGGAAAATGGTAATGTTTTTTGAGGTTTTGTGATGATAAAAAAACTAAGTTCGCTTCTAACAAATATAATTTCAAGAAGCAAACCAATTGATGAAGACGAAATGCGCATCTACGAATATTGCATACACATAATTCTTAAAAGATGTCTATTTGTTATATTAATCATATTGTTTGGAGTAATAACAAAACGGATTAGTGTAAGTTTATTATTCCTATTGACTTTCATTCCCCTTCGTTCTTTTTGTGGAGGAATGCATGCGTCAACACCAACGGTATGTTCCGTTTTATCATACGGAATAAGTCTTGCTGTTATTTTTTTCTCTCCTCTGATTGGAAAAAACATTCCATTTATTTTCTTGGTTTGTATATTTATTCTTTTTTGTATCTCGATATTAATCTTTGCTCCAGTTGATACTAGGAATAAAAGGCTTAACCCAAAGCAGAAATGTTCTCTGAAAAACAAATGCTACATATTAATGTTTTTTATCGTTGCGGAGTTTGTTATTTTTTCAATATTTCGAGCCAAAACATACTATATGACAGTAACTTTATGTGTTATTATCTGTAGTATAAGCGTTGTTATTGGTTTTCTTCAAAATAGGAGAATTCAAAATGAGATTTAAAGTAGCCATCTGTGATGATGAAATTAAATGGATCGCAATCATTAAAGAAAGATTAAAGGCATATTCTTTAAAAACAGATATATCTTTTGATATTTCTGAATTCGTAAATCCAAATGATTTATTAAAGTCATATAAACAGTCGGGAACTTATGATATCCTTTTCTTGGATATGGAAATGCCGATTAATGGCGAATTAAAGAGAGGCTATGATTTGGCCAAGAAGATAAGATCAATTCCCGATGAAGAATTGAGAATCATTTTTTTTAGCAACTATCCGCAATATATGCATCTAGGATACGATGTTCACGCTTCCCACTATTTGCAAAAAAATGTTTCAGTAAATAAATTTTTAATGGTTTTTGATGACGTTATTTCCGGGATGACAAAAGATACATCTATGATTCGGATAAAGACCGAAAAAGACAACTGGTCTTTAATACGAATATCGGATATTATATTTGTAAATAAACCTTATTCAATCCGCGACAATATCGTATATTACACCATATCGGGTCAAATGTCCGAACGCAAAACCATTAATACAGCTGAATCAGAACTCGCTCCATACGGATTTGCAATTGCCAATAAATTCTATTTGGTAAATTTTAAACACATTATTAAGTTTTCCAGTAACCGTATAATAATGGATAACGGAGAAGAAATCGAATTAAGCAGACGATTTCGTCAAGAATTTCATAACCGTTTCTCCCATAATATTTTGTCCCTTCAAAGATAGGAAAGGCTTAAATGTATTTTTATATTATTCGTTTTACAGCAGATTTTTTAAAACTTCTCGCACGAAGGAATTATTATAATTCTTTCTTTACACGTTCAGCTAAAGTTAAAGATAGGGTATTATTTTGGGTCTCATCCATAGCTTCAGAAGTTTTACTATTTTTCTTTTCTTCCCTATTTGCAGGATCAAAGACTGTTATTCGAGGGGTGTTTTTTATTATTTTAAATTTTCTTATTAATCTATTTCTAACTCTTTTCTATGAAAAGTGTAAAATCTCTCAACGCCTTGTTATCGCCGTTTCTCTTCAGGCAATTAATCAATTATCGGAAATTATTATGGGTAGTCTTCTTTTTGCAATTATTCCGCAATTGTTTGAAAGGGGCAGCGAAATACAAGATACATATGTCATTGTTTGCTCAGGGCTACTATCTTTTTTGATACTCACCTTAATCTCTGTTTTTTGGAAATTAAAGATTTCATATATCTCTTTTAAACATCTTGTTTTAATGAGTACTACGCCAATCGCGTCGGTAGCATTATTGCTATTAATGCCTTTTCAATTAATTGTATCAAATGATAATTCCTTCCGGGTTTTCGCTATTTTGATTGTTTTATTGTTAATCAACATAATCAATCACTTTCTTTTACAGGATATTGTTATCAAATCAAATATGGAATTGACAATAAGTAATCAGCAACGTCAATTGAATTATCAATCCGAAAAGTTTACCCAGTTATCAAATGCTTACAAAGAAACTAGACGGGTTGTTCACGAGGTCAAGAGATATAATAGCTATATAATCTCATGTGTCGAAAAAAATGAGTATGATAAGATAATCAATTTTATAAACGGAAGTAATCAGGAACTTGAGGAAAGGTTTGTGAAGATTAATACCGGGAATCTTGTTGTAGATACCTTTATATCAAATTACGACACAATTGCTTCGGAAAAAGGAATAAATTACGATTATGATATTGTAATTGACAAGGATGAGATACCCGTCAGCGATTATCATTTGTGCATTATTCTTGGAAATCTTCTTGATAACAGTTTCAATGAAGCAGAAGAATATTTCAAAATACATTCCTCCTATAATGGATTTAATATTTCAACGAAATTACTTTCTGCCGAGAAATTTTTCGTTATTCACATATCTAATACTCGTTTGGAATCAAGAAACGAGAATAAAAACGAATTTAATACCGAACACGGATTCGGGTTAATCAATGTTCAGGAAATCGTTCAAAAATATGACGGTTTGTACAATCAAATATCAACCGAATCATCTTTTGAAACCACAATCTCCATTCCGTTGAATAAACCGAGTTCGAATATGAATGGGATGGATATAAATATTGAATCCGATCCAAATTCCACCCCCCCCCGATTTTCGAAAAGCCCGATAAATAGGGCGATAAAAGCATTATAGTATTTTTTCTTTATAATTTTTGTTCCTTAAAGGCATCTTTCACTATGGAAAGAATTACAAAAGCAAAAATACAGATAATTTTTAATCAAAAATGAAGTCGCGAGCAAAGCGACTTCATTTTTGATTCGAAAAAGTTTACTTACTCAATCGAATATTCTTAGATATTGTTTTAGTTTTGCCATTAATATTAGCTGAAGTTTTAATATTTATAGCATTTTTTCCTGTTGGTCTAATCGAAGTTTTAATATTTATTTTCTTCATAAAGTTTAAATCCTCCTTTCTCCAGACGATTACAACTTGCTAAGAAGAAAAAAATAATGTAAAATAAGAAATGTTTTTGGTTTAGTCGGATTCGTCTGGCTATTTTAAACGGTATGGAATTAATCTATACCGTTTTTTCTTCTTACAATCATTATACCAAATATGCTAATTATGTCAAACGAATTGTGAAAAATTCACACGAAACGTTAAATTCGAAGACCTTTTCGCTTTTTATAGACTTGACATCTCCCGAAAATCACATATAATATATTTTACATAAAAAGTTAACAAAATAAATTTTATTTGAAATTATTATTACATATCTAAGTACAAATTAAATAATTTAGTTCTTTTATAATATGAAAGATATAAAAGGGGGAAAAATGCTTAAAGGGTTTTCAGTTGAGAATTTTAAATCGTTTAATAAAAATCAAAGCATTTCATGGGTGCCAAGTAAATATTCACGTCATAAAAGTCATATCTACGGGAAAAGCGGAAATAAAGTTTTGAAGGGTGGATTGATTTTTGGTGCTAACGCGGGCGGAAAAAGTAATTTGATACAGGCTATTGAATTCGCCAAAAATATTGTATTGAATGGAACCGATTTTGTTGATTGTGAAAAAAACTATTTTAAAATATGCGCCGAGAATATTGATAAACCCGGAGTCTTTCAGTTTGATATCATTATTAATAATGATGATTATAACTACGGGTTTGCTATAAATTATAAGAACAAAACCATAGTGTCTGAATGGCTAACAAAAACGTGCGGAAGTGGTAAGGAAATATATTTATTTAATCGAGATATAAACGAATTTGGGGAAAGTACAGTTGAATACAATGCACGCACACAATCAAATGACGAGAAGAATCGCTTAAATATTTACTATGAAGATTTTGGCAAAAATATATCTCCTTCTCTTAAAAAGAAAACTATACTTAATGATATTGCCCTAAGATATTCTAATGATGAAGGTATAATTAAGGAAATATATGATGTTTATAAATGGTTTGAGGATTTAGTTATAATATTCCCATTTACGCAATATAACGGAATTATTGAAGATACAGAACAAGATGATACAAGAAATTTCTTGTCTAAAATGTTAAATTACTTTGATACCGGAATAGAAAGTATAAATAATGAGAAAGTCGACTTTGAAAAAGTGCTATCTTCTATTCCGCAAGAAATCAGAGAAGAAATGAAAATAACTATTTCGAACGATATACGTGATGGCAAAGTTGGTAACTTAAGTAACGGAAAACAGTTTTATAAAATTTGTTTAGATGAATCAGGTGCAACCGAGGCAAAGGAGATGATTTCCGTTCATGGAGATTCAGATGTAAAATTTGAATATGGAGAGGAATCTGACGGAACACAAAGGTTATTTGATCTTATCCCAATTCTTTATAATACAAACCAATATAGAGTTATTATTATAGATGAAATAGATAGGAGTTTACATACAAATGCTGTAAGGAAATTTATTGAGTTGTTTTATTCCGTAACAGAAGGTAGTGAAAAACAATTAATAGCTACTACACACGATTCAAATTTATTAGATTTAGACTTACTTAGACAAGATGAAATATGGTTTGTTCGTAGAACTCTTGATTGTTCTTCAGAGATATATTCTTTAAACAAATTTAAGGAAAGGTTTGATAAAAAAATCAATAAAGAATATCTCTTGGGTAGATATGGTGCGATTCCTATTTTTAAGGATTGGGTAATATTTCATGATTAAGAATAAATATCGTTTGTCAAGTGAAATATATGACAGAGAAACAGACTCAGAAAAGATTCCGCCTGCAAAAGTAATATTCTTGTCGGTCGAAGGGAAAGTCACAGAAAAAGAATACTTTGATAATATCTCAAGATATAGAGAACAATTGGGGATAAACGCTAATATAAATGTTGAAGTTTTGAGGAGATCAGATACATATAGTGCCCCAAAGCAGGCCATTGAGCTTCTTGAAGAATATCTCGAAACTCGAAATTCAGATGA
>Ga0265299_10004076_pt1 | contig 13980 bp, 12 predicted proteins | sample AusTroGonzalo_MG_4_FD_193485 | JGI IMG/M metagenome (GOLD analysis project Ga0265299, IMG submission 193485) | Bovine rumen microbial communities from tropical cattle in Woodstock, Queensland, Australia - Gonzalo_02 | ecosystem: Host-associated > Mammals > Digestive system > Stomach > Rumen ...
CCCACGCGAGGGCAACGGCTGGAGCTACAAGTATGCCCGCCGCCAGTGGAACCTCGTCGACAACCACGACCTGTGCTACCATTGGCTCGGCGACTTCGACCGCGAGATGCTGCGCGTCATCAAGCTTGTCCGTAACTTCCAGGACAAGCCCGTCGTGGAAATTTGGCACAACGACGGCGACCAGGTGCTGGCCTTCATGCGCGGCGACCTGCTCTTCGTGTTCAACTTCTCGCCCACACAGTCGTTCACGGACTATGGCTTCCTCGTGCCCACAGGCTCCTACGAGGTGGTGCTCAACACCGACGCCCAGCAGTTCGGTGGCCACGGCTTCGCTGACGACACGATGACCCACTTCACCAACTTCGACCCCCTCTACGTGAAGGACCATAAGGAGTGGCTGAAGCTCTACATCCCCGCCCGCTCAGCCGTGGTGCTGAAGAAGAACTAAATTAAAGGGAGTGAAAGGGGAGTGAAAAGTATCGTCCCTTTCACTCCCTTTAAAAAATTAGTTCTTACTTCAGCTCTGTCACTGCGGCTTCACGTTATTTGTCTGCTTCTCTACAAATCCCTCCATGATAGCCGTTGGCGCAGCCTTGCTGTCGAAGGCTCCGAGCCTGTAGCCGCCGGGCAGGCATTGCGGTTCCCAGTAGAACACGCCGCGGCAGTGGCCGTCGGTCTCTGTCTGCGCCTCATGAATGATGCGGGTCAGCTGGCGCCGTCCTTCCTCCATCAGCTCAGGGTGCTGCTCGTCCACCTCGAAGCCAGTCTCCACAATCATCACATCGCAACCGTATTTTTTGCTGCAATAACGGATATTGCGCATGCAGTCGGTAATGATGCTGTCGGCATTCAGTTCGGGATGGTCTTTACGAGCCCAGTAGGGATAGAGCGACATGCCTATCATGTCCCACTTGCCGCCGTATTTCTTCACGATGTCGAGGTTCCAGTCATAGAGCGACTGCTTGTGACCGCGATCCAGGTGTATGATGACAGTGGTCTCGGGAAAGACCTCCTTCACGGCATCGTAGGCAGCGCCGATGAAGCCAGCGTACTGACTGGGGTTCTTCTCGATATGTCCCATGGGCCACAGCATGCCGTTGGCTGTCTCGTTGCCCACCTGCACCCATCGGGGCGTGATGTCGTTCTGCTTGAGCAGGGTGAGCACGTCGATGGTATGTTCCCTCAGGTCGCACTTCATCTGCTCGAAGCTGTGCCCCTGCCAGGCGGCGGGTATGCCCTGCTTCTGGGGGTCGGCCCATGTGTCGCTGTAGTGGAAGTCCACCATCAGATCCATGCCTAGGGCTTTCACGCGCTTGGCCATCGCCAGCAGTTCGTTCTTGTCACAGTCGCCGCCACGCGGATTCACCCAGACGCGCATCCGGATGGCGGACATCTGATAGTCGTTCTTCAACAGTTCCAGGCACTCGCGCTCCCGTCCGTTGCGATCGTGGAACACCACGCCCCGCCGCTCCTGACCTTGCAAGAATCCAACGTCGGCGCCCTTTACGAAGTTATTCTGTGCAGCCAGTCCGCCATAAAATGACTGGCCGATAAAAAACAGCAAAAGTGTGATGATGTAGGTACGTGTCATAGTTATATTATTTCTTGTTCCATCGCTTATCGAAGAGGTTCAATTCGTCCATGTCCTCTCTCTTAGAAGATATCACCGTTCCAAAGCATCTTCAGTAAGTCAAGACGTAAATCCATGAAATTTGAGAGTGTACTCCCGAATTTCATAATAAAATCGGGAGTATAGTCCCGAATTTTATAACTTTTTTCGTTTGCAAAGATACGAAATAACTACGACATACAAAAACAATTAAGAATCTTTATTACAATTATTATCTGCACGCGAGCCTCTGAGACGATGGACATGCCTATCGTCACAATTACGGATTTCTCGCATAAACGTGTAAGATATGTAACAATCGCATGAAACAATGCAACAAACATAAATCTTCACGACTTCAGAAGCAGAACGATGGTGCCATCACCGTTCACGTCGACTTACATTTCTTCATCTCTTTCGCTTATCGTCGTTTTTCTTTGCCAAGATGTTTTATGTGTTATTGAATGATGATTGACAGGTCTTTTGTGATGTTTTGTGGTTGCAATATTAAGCATTTTCTGACAAAGTGCAAAGCAATTAGACAAAAAGTGTGAAACTCCGATAGTTTTTCTTTTGTTTTTGCAATTGTTAGACTATTATTTTCTATCTTTGCAGCAATATTTCGCTGTATAGGTATAAATAATTCGTCAATAACCAACAGTAAAGATTGAAATAATTTCTGAGATATGGATAAACAGGTCATCAAAAACATTATTTTGGAGCGGCATCGTGAGGTGCGCGAAAGGCAGCTTGTGGAGCGTCCTCAGTTGTTTGAGCGCAGGATGAATTACGTGCTGGTAGGCATCCGAAGGGCCGGCAAGTCGTGCCTGATGATTCAGGACATGCAGCGGCGCATTGCCGCAAGGGAAATCACTTTGGAAGATTGCCTCTATATCAACTTTGAGGATGAGCGCATCCGCTATATGCCCGCTACAGAGTTAGGCGTTATCCTCGACTGCCATGCCGAGATGTTCGGAGACCATAAACCCTTGATATACCTTGACGAGATACAGATCATCGAGGGATGGGAACAGTTTGTGCGCCGTCTTGCCGACCAGCAGTACCGCGTCATGGTGACGGGGAGCAATGCCAAAATGCTCAGTAGCGAGATAGCCACCACACTGGGTGGTCGTTTTGTCATTCGTGAAATCTGGCCTTTCTCCTTCCTGGAGTACCTTTCCTATCGCGGAGTGACACTACGAAACAACTGGCAATACGACTCCAAACTTTTGCATGAAATTGCCCGTCGCATGGATGACTATTTCTATTACGGCGGTTTCCCTGAGTCATTCGACCTCCTTGACAAACGTGAGTGGATAAACAGTCTCTACCAGAAGATTCTCTTGGGTGACATTGTTGCCCGGCATGGCATACGCAACACCCGTTCCATCCGTCTGCTGGCAAAGAAGATGGCCGACAGCGTGATGCAGCCGACAGCCTTAACGCGGCTACAGCATATTGTCAAATCGACTGGCGAGAAGATAGGTCTGGCCACCGTCAAGGATTACCTTGAGTATTTTGAAGAGAGCTATCTGACGTTTCCCCTCTCCAATTTTGTGTCACCGGTCACAGACCAAGAGACCATCAAGAAACGGTATTATTCAGATAATGGTATTCTGAACATCTTCCTTTTCAATGGAGAGACCAAACTGTTAGAGAACCTATGTGCCATCCACCTGATGAAACAATTCAGCAATACCGACGAACCACGCCTGTTCTACTACAATCGCAACATTGAGGTCGATTTCTACGTTCCAGAATCAAGGCTTGCCGTACAGGCTTCCTTCGACATCAACGACGAAGAGACCCGCCGCCGTGAAGTCTCCGACCTCGTGTCTCTTCACAAGGCTTTCCCCCTGCAAAGAGCTGTCATCGTAACCCGTGACCATGAGGAGCAGATAACAGAAGGTGGCCTCACCATCGAGGTTATCCCCGTCTGGAAATGGCTGCTGGAACAACTTTAATCCATACTCCCATTCCTCCATGAAGTCGAGTATGTCGTCGTTGTTTTATTGAATGATGATTGACAGGTCTTTTGTGATGTTTTGTATTTGCCAATAAGTCTGTGGCGGCAGGTCGTTCATCAACACATCTTTCTTGAACGATACGGAAGTGCCGCGACAAAACAAGTCACCTATGTAGGCTACAAGGTCGAAAAGGTTGTGACCTCTGACATGGAGATAAGCGTTTTGTTCATTCACATTGAGAGCCTGACAATATCTTCTTTCAGCCTCGAAGTCAACGGACTTTGCAAAAGGAGTATCCAAATACTGCTCAAAGATCTTGGTGATTCTTTCAATGAGCGGCTTGCCGTTATCTGCCAGCTCCTCACCTTTGCACTGATGGGGCAGACAAGCATTGAACTGCTTTCTGCTGAAATCGGGCTTGTGGTTCTTCAAGCAATAAAGCAGGAGCAACAATGGCTTGTAAACTACAGAAGAGTAAGCCGAAAGGAATGTCTCAAAGTCAAACTGGCAAGCTCTGTTAGGACATAAAGACACAAATCGCTCTTGCAAAGAACGAGCCTCGCAATAGTGGTTCTCCCAAGAGTAAGTGTAGGTCTGACAGACGAAATGTGCTGCATCAAGCTCAGGCTCTTGCAACAGATAGCGCATATCGCTGTCGATTCCGATGAAGAAACGGTTGCTGAGATAGGGCCGAAACTTCAGGCATTGGCTTGACCCAGAAGTTTCTTTCCCGCTTTGGCTCTTGCTGTGCGTGACAAAGTGATATTTACCAGCACGTCGGCTTTGCAGCATCGAGTTCCAAAACACCATGTCATCTTTATCTTCAAGATGAATACAGGCGATGATTTCTCGACGCAGAATCGGAATGTTTGCTAAGTCGCGAGCCTGGTCTTTGTAGATATTGCTCATCCCCGTTTCGTTGTAATGTCCTCTATGTAGATTGCTTTCTCGCCCCACCCGTCAGAGAAGATGCTGGGCGAATGTGTGGTGAGAATCAATTGAACATTTGGATTCAGTTCCAGAATCCAGTTCAGTAATTCATATTGCCAGCTGATATGCAATGAGATTTCCGGCTCGTCCATCATCAGCACATACTCCTGCCCGTCTTCCAATAATACCGTCAATAGGATAATAAGCAGTTGCTTTTCACCAGAAGATAGTTTGTCGGCAGGAATAGAATTCTTGCCATCCAGAATGAATTGAAGTTTTTCGCTATCGTTGTCAATCACTTTGCCGGTATCCTTGAAAGCCTCGTTCACCAATGCCACGAACTTGTTCTTTCGGACATAAATCTTCTCGAACTGTTCCTTAGTCACATTGCCTTGGGTATTCAGATTGCCAGTCAGTTGCTTTAGCAGTCCGTTCAAGTAGTAGCCATAGTCGCTCTGCAACTGCACAAGCCGCTTGTCAAGTAATGTCTGTTGCGTGTTTGTATCCTTATCCTTTATGTCGAAGGTGGAAATGAAGTCGAACTTCAGGTACTCTAACCACTCCTCCGAAGGCATCTCTTTGCCATTCAAAGAAAACTCCCTTTGGGACAAAGTTATGGTTAACTTCACTTCTGCATCACTTCCTTTTGAGTGTGAAATCGTTGGTTTACTGCTTACAATGGTGCCGTCTTCCAACGACATAGTAGCACTCTCGTATGTCAATGTGGGTTCTACGCCATCGATTGCCAAAAACCGAATGAAACCCAGTATGGTCGACTTAAATGTACCATTGTTACCCACAATGATATTTACCCTCTCGTCAAGTTTTGATTTGATGGTGTATTTACCATATAGGTTCTCTATTTCAAATTCTTTTATTCTCATAAAGCTGCATCATTATTTTGCTGCAAAATTAAATATTTTTCCGCAAAGGGCAAAGAATAAACAGGTAAAAACACCATATTTAATATAAATTGTTTGGTGATGTGCCAAATTATGAGTAATTTTGCAGCCAAGTTTAATAAAATTAGTACGCCAATGGACAGATAAAAGACTATAGGACATAAGACTGAACGTTCACTTTTGATTCTTGTTGTTCGATAATTGGGGAATTAGACAACAATCACCAAGAACTGAAGTAGATAGTTCACGCCGCAAGGCGTGGGCATTTACTCGTTTAAGGTGATAGGCCATCCCCAATGCCTCGAACAACGTAGACGAAGTAAGTTGTCCACGTTTTTCTTTTCGATTTTTCTCAAGTGATTAAATAGGACAAACGATGAAAGATAACCAAATTACAAGTGTTGCAATGTCTCAAGAACAGATATGTAGAGCCATTGAGGATTCGTTGAAGAACAAGAGATTAAATGAGTTATCACCTTTACGTAACATGAAACTATGGAAACAACAATTCAAAGTGTTATTAGATATTTGTAAAGGCGATGCGGCAGATGCTATATATCAGCAGGTTGAAGTAATCCTTGGTTTTAGAGAGGAAGACTTCTTCAGGAAGTTTATCTGTTATATCTGTGAATTACAGGATACCACACAAGAGCAAAGATGCAAATTTGCGGATGACATTGAGAAAAAAGCAGAGGATAACTCTGGCTATGTACTGTTTGGAATGATAGACAGGCTTGACAATATCAATAAGTTGATAATCTTTGCCAACCTTACAAGAGCCAGATTAGAAGAGTTTATTACTATTGAGGAGTTTTTTAGGTTGTACTCACTACTTAAGAGGATTCCGTATGTTGATCTGCCTTCACTTTCTAAATATGCAACGGATTATTACGATGAGAATGGTGATACAGAACTACTATATGCAACGGGCGCATTAATTCAAACTTCTATCGACGTAAATGGAAACAGTAAGTATTTACTCTCTGTCTTGGGAGAGAGACTATTATTGTGGGGTGTAAAAACCAACGTTCATGTTTTGCGCAGGCAAGGGACTGATATTGCACTAAATATTTCCACTACAGAAGGTGTTCGCTCAATTGTGAAAAACTGGAAACAAGAAAATCGACGATTATGAAAAGAACAAATTTTTATGAAAAACCAAATAAAAGCATCGTTTTTCTTTGGTTTAATCGGAAATAATTGTTATCTTTACCGCCGTACGCGAATTGACACAAATTTAACTAATTATCAATAATGATTATGAAGAAAGTACTATCCTTTTTCATTATGATGTTACTGCCGATGGTGGCGGGGGCAGAGGACGTGGAGATTGACGGGATTTACTACGAACTGGTGTCGAAGATTAAAGAGGCCACAGTTACAAATAAACCCAGTGGGCAGTACTCAGGTAATGTGGTCATCCCTTCCTCCGTCACCTACGAAGGAACGGAGTACAGCGTAACGACCATAGGAAGTGAGGCTTTCCGTGGTTGCAGCGGCCTGACCTCCGTCACGATTCCCAACAGCGTAAAGAGCATAGGAGACAAAGTTTTCCGTTATTGCAGCGGTCTGACCTCCGTCACGATTCCCAACAGCGTGACGAGCATAGGAAGCGAGACTTTCTATTGGTGCAGCGGACTAACCTCCGTTACAATCCCCAACAGTGTGACGAGTATAGGAAGTTATGCTTTCTCTGGTTGTAGCAGCCTGACCTCCATCACGATTCCTAATAGCGTGACGAGCATAGGAGAGCGGACTTTCGAGGGTTGTAGCGACCTGATCACCGTCATGATTCCCAACAGCGTGACGAGCATAGGAGGTGGTGCTTTTTGGGGTTGCAGCGGGCTGACTTCCGTCACAATAGGCAACGGCGTGATGAGTATAGGAGAGAGGGCTTTCTATGGTTGTAGCTGCCTAACTACCGTGACCATCCCCAACAGCGTGACGAGCATGGGATACGGTATTTTCTGGGGGTGTAGCAGTCTGACCTCAGTCATGATCCCCTACAGCGTGACGAGCATAGAAGACTGGGCTTTCTCAGGTTGCAGCGGCTTGACCTCCGTCACGATTCCCAGCAGCGTGACGAGCATAGGAAGCTATGCTTTCTATTTATGCAACGGTCTGACCTCTGTCACGATTCCAAACAGTGTGACGAGCATAGGAGCCTATGCTTTCTGTGGTTGCAACGGCTTGACCTTCATCACGATTCCCAATAGTATGACGAGCATAGGAGGAGCCGCTTTCAGGAATTGCCGCAGTCTGGCCTCCGTTACGATTCCCAACAGCGTGACGAACATAGAAAGCGAGACCTTCTCTGGTTGCAGTGGCCTGACCTCCGTCACGATTCCAAACAGTGTGACGAGTATAGGAGGCTCAGCTTTCTATGGTTGCAGCGGCCTGACCTCTATCACGATTTGCAACAGCGTGACAAGCATAGGAAGCAGGGCTTTCTATGGTTGCAGCGGCCTGACTTCCGTCACAATTCCCAATAGCGTGACAATCATAGATGAAAGTACTTTCTATGGTTGTAGTGGGGTCACGACTCTAAATCTTCCCAACGGTCTGCAAATCATCAGAAAGGCTGCTTTCAAGGGCTGTCGCTTGCTGAAGTCTCTCACTCTTCCTATCTCCATGGAGTTTATCTATCAGGAGGCATTTGCAAACTGTTACGGCTTGGAGAGCGTGAAGGCCCTACCAGAGACACCGCCGTTCCTTTACGACAACTCTTTCTCGAACTATAACATCCCGCTGTATGCCTCAGAGACTGCGATAGGGGCTTATCAGACAAAGGAGCCTTGGAGCAAGTTCGCGCAGTTCCTCACCCTCGACGGCACAGAGGTAGAGGTGCCGCAATGCGCCACGCCTACCGTAACCTACCAAGACGGGCAGCTGACGCTGGATTGTAAGACTGAGGGTGCAGAATGTGTGTGGACGCTCAAAAATCCCGATACGCTAAGTGGTCGAGGTAAAACTATCGAGCTGGCCCGCCAGTATGTGTTGACGGTCTATGCCACCGCCGAGGGTTATACTGATAGTGACCTTATAAAATATTATATTGTATGGGGCAATAATGAAATGGAGGGTGATAACGTTATCCGCATAGGTGGTGTTACTGCTGACGTGAACCAGGACGGAGTAGTCGATGTGGCCGACATCGCCACCATCATTAGCACGATGGCAGGGAAGTAGGAATCCTCCGCACATACGAGAAAAATGAGGATTCCATGAAAATCACGGGGACAGGTTTTTGATTCTAACGTTGATAACCTTTAGAATCAATAACCTGCCCCTGTGATTTCATTGCTGCCTAATGATATTGATAATTCTTTTTATCCATTTGCCCAATCTACATTTATGAGACTTTACTTTTCTCATTTTTCCCCTAACTTTATGCATTCATCAAATACTGACAAATGAGCAAATTCTGGCTTAAAACGAATATCAGAGAATCCAAATTTGTAAAGAAGTAGAATCGTAATGGTTAATTTGAGATTAAACAGCATGTCACTATTCCGCAAGAACATTTCTGCTTCTTCAGAGCCTAAATGATGGACAAAGAAGTTGCGCAGTTGAATAAAATTAGAAATGGTATCACCCTGTTCATTCTTTAAATTCCTATTGCTTATGTTATTATCTATCTTACTGATACCTATCTTTTTTTGAACAAGAAAATCTCTTATACATCTGTATGTGTCAACTTTTTTGCCCCTGACTTCGGCGCTGCGTCACCCTTCTCACATGCGCGCCTGTTCTTGTAATATGTCATCACCCTTGCCACTCTTCTTGAGTATCTCATTGATGTCGAATAGCGGCTCAATCTGCCGATGCTTGTCTGTCAGGAACAACGTCTGAGTCCTCTCTTCCTCGTTATATGGCATCCTTATCTTAATGGTTGGTATGGTCTTGGCAATGTCAATCACCTTGTCTACGCTTAGACCGATGCCCCCGTGCAAGGCTATGATTCGTTGTAGTTCCTTGTAGACCTTGTAGGCTATGAAGCAAATACAGACATGCGCCTCGATGCGTTTCTCCGTGAAGTGGAATATCGGCCGTGCCTCCAAATTGCCCTTGGTCACCCTGAATGCCCGTTCCACATACCAGAGACTGTGGTACTGGGCCACTACCTTCTCTGCGTCAAGGTCGGTGTTGGTCACGTATCCCTTCAAACCGTCCCACCTGGCGTCATTCTCTATCTCCTGCTCGTTGATGACCACTTGCACGTCCTTGCTGATGGACAGGAACTTGTTGTAGCCACGCTTGTTAATGGAGGCCTTGGTGAGCACGCCGCTGCCGTATGCCTTGCGCAGTCTCTCAATGCCTTTGTCGCGGTTGTGCGCGTCTTTCTTCGCCCGCAGCTCTGAGTAGCCCAGTACCAGCCGCTCCCCGTTCTCACGTGCGTACTCATAGTACGTCCCAGAAGCTTTCTCCTGCGTGAGGATCCATTCGATGACTTTGGCAGGCTCTTTCTTAATCCGGGCGCCGAGAATGTACTTGTACCCAGCCTGTCGCAGAAGTTCCACATTCGTCTTGTTCAGCAGCCCCGAATCGGCCACGATAACGAAGTCCTTGATGTTGAAACGCCGGATGAAGTCGTCTATGACGTGAATCATGGTGCGGCCCTCGTACTGCGCCCCGTTGAATACCGAGTATGACAGGGGATATCCGTCCGCGCTGACCAGCAGACCGAGTATAATCTGCGACTCCGCCGTCTTGCCGTCCTTCGAAAAGCCGTTCGCGCGCAGCTCGTCCTGGACACCCGTCTCGAAATACAGCGAGGTCACGTCGTAGAACATCAGCCCGATGCTGCCTCCGAGCACCTTGCGCGTGTGCTCCACGCTTATCTGCTGCACCGTCTCGCGCTGCGTGTTGTAGAGCTTGTCCATATAACGGTATATCTGGTCAAGGCTCACGTCCTCATGGAAATACGACTTCAGGCAGTCTGCCGTGGCTGCCTTGCTGCCAGGCCGACAGATACGCGCAATGACCAAATGACGCAGCACCTCATCCTTGATCGTGTTGAAGCCGATGCTGTCATAGGCCTGGTTCAGTATGAGTTGGGGGCCGTTGAGAACTACGGACGAGATGTTCTTCAGCACACGCTCAACCTCCAGCCGCTCAGTCTGCCTAACGGAACTGCCAGCAAAGTCCAGCATACACTGCCCGTGGGCTGTACGTATCCATTCCGAGGCCTCGGCCATGAGAAGGTCGGCCTCCTCGTCTGTCTTAACGACACCAAAGCTCTTCACCTCCTTGTAGCCGCCGTGGCTCTTGTCTATCACTACCACACTGATTGTGCCTGTCTTGTTTTTCTTCTTACGTGGGAACATAGCGCAAAGGTAGCAAAAAATCCTGCGTCACCCAAATCACCGACCAGAAAAAAATGAAAAAGCCCTATTTATCGGCGTTTCATGGAAGCGGAGGTGTCGGAAATGTTAAAACCGCCGAAGTCAGGATTGTTATTTGCAATGTAACTCGCTGGAAATCAATATTGTTAATTTTGTTAAATCGATACTGTGGCTTCTTGTGACCTATTGTGTCCCAGCATCTTTGGCTTTCAAGGCCTCTGCCATGCAGACAATGTCGTCCATGGCCTTTTCGTCGCTTTCAAGTGCCCTCATCGCTTCCTCCACGTCAATGCCGATGGCCTGTGCCACCCTGCACAGGATGTCGTCCATGAGCGGCATGAGTCTCTGCCAGAGTGTTAGCGCGTAGAGTTCGCCCCTGAGCGAGCGGAACACCTCGCCCATGGTCTCGTACTCCCCGAAGCGCTTCCTGTTTGCCATCATTGTGTACGTTGCGAACACGAGCGTGGCGTCGGCAACCTGTGCGTCGAAGTCGGGCGACTGGCACTGTCCGAGGCCGAGGTACTGCTTGGTCTCGCGGAACGACCTCGATGGTCCAGCGTATCTGGTAGGTCTCGAAGGCCTGCGTGAACCTCATGCCGGTGTCCGTGGTGACGAGCACTTTCCATTCGCTGCTCCTGCCGTACTTGATGAGGAACAGCCTGACGGGGATGTCGTCCAGCATGGCGTCCACCTTCATGTACATGAGCCTGTACTTGTCGCACTTCCGTATGACTGCCAAATGGGCGTCTATCATGGTCTTGGTCGTGTACTTGCGCCCTTTCACGAGGTACGTCCTCACGCCGTTCTTGTCCATGCCCAGCGCGTGCACGGCCCCCTTGCCCAGCGACCTTATGGCCTTGAGGAGGCCGAGGGAGTGGTACCAGCTGTCATAGAGCACGTACTGCGGCCTCAGGCCACGCCTTCAGAGCTTGGCGAGCATCTTCATGAATATCCGTGGCTTCTCCTGGAGCGCCTCGTCGGAGCGCTCCCTCCCGCTGGTGCCCTCGGCGCGGTCCTTCGTGAAGCGTGCCTCGCGGTCCTTCTTCGTCATGCCACAATCCTTCTTCTTCCCCCACTCGCAGTGGATGCTGAAATCCACGGGGATCGGTGTCACGCCGTCGAAGTAGACCACAAGTTGCAGCTTGAAGCCGAGCACATGGATGTGCCTGCCGTGGTCGTACACACGGCTGATGTGCTCCATGCGGTTGTGCGCGCCCGTCTTCTCTATCACCGTGTCGTCCACGATGAGGCAGCGGGGCTTCCCGTCGGCCTGGACGCCCTCACCGGCGGCTATGCGCAGGAACGACTTGCAGACGGCATACAGGAAGCCGCGCCAGTCCATAGTGCAGTCGTTCAGCATGCGGTAGAAGCAGTTCTTGCAGCACGCCTCGCCGCCGAGCAGACTGATCAGGCCGCAGCAGCAGCCGCGGAACATGGTCTCGCCGCACAGGCGGAACAGGCCAAGGAATGTATCAGCATGGAGCAGGGGACGCCCTTCTCCTTCTCCATGCCCAGGCCGTGGACTATCTGGGGGATGCGGAAAATGCCGTGAAGCTTGGAAATACTGCTGGCGATACACATTTTGTCGCTCAAAATGTTGCCCAGCTCGGAGAAATTGTTTACCTTTGCAGCCATAATAACAGTTGATTCTTGAATGTTGTGTATCTATTTGTTTGACACTACAAAGATACAACATTTTTATGAATTAACTGTTGTTTATTTTGTTGAATATCAATAATATAGCTAAAAATATGTACAACCAAAGCAAGATGCTTTAATATTTTTTAGAAGAACGGGAAAAACACCTGTTAATACAAGGCTTTTACGCAAATCACACCTTCCGAAATGGGTTGTTTTAGGGCGTGGGAAACTTTAGTTTCATTATTGCCTCCATCTTTCTCACACCTGAAAATCCCGTCTCAGTTAATGTCGTTCGGTCGGTTGGTGTCGATATCTATATTTTTACAGTCCCTCGATTTCCTCATCACTTAAATCTGTCATTTCTGCAATGTCTTCAACTGAGTCGCCTCGTGCCTTCATGCGGCGGGCTATCTTTTTTGCTCTCTCGTTGGAAGCATTGGTGGCAGCCGTCTTCATAGTGCTGTTATAGTCCCAGTAGTTCTTCACGCTCACCTCATACTCGCGGCGTTCCTCGGGTGAGTACTTGGCTATCTCGGCCTGCTCAAACAGACGGTCGAAGATGCGGTCTTGCAGCGCCTTGGGACGGTCAAGCAGACGGGAGAGGTTGCGCAGGACGAACATCCACTTGTCGAACATCGTCACCAGCTCGTCCTCGGCCATGTTGAACTTCGGCATTTCAAGATAGACGAAGGTCAGCTTTGGATAGAATACATGATTGTCCTCCACGTCCTTCAGCTTGATTTCGTGACGGTAGCTGTCGGAGGGATATTCGTCGCCAGGGAACTTGAAGTTGAGCACGCCGACGGTATAGACATCCTCCAGGTGGTAGTCCCAGTCCTTGCCCTTCGGGGCCTGCTCGCGGATGGCGAACGTGGAGTAGTAGAGACTGCGGTCCTTGAAGTAAGTCTGCTCGGCCTTCTGCATCTCGACGATGAAGCGGCCTCCGTCCTTGGTCTTGCAATAGACGTCGAACACGGCGCGGCGGTCGCCATAGCCATCGCCCAGATGCTCGCTGTTCAGGTACTGCACGTCCTCAATCTCCTTCTCCTCGTTATTGAATAGGGCGTTGAGGAAACTCATGAGCAAGTCCTTGTTCATCTCCGTACCGAAGAGCTTCTTGAAGCCGAAATCGGTGTAGGGGTTGATGTAGCGCTCGCGCTCCATGAGGATTTCGTCGATGAAGCCGTCCTTGCTTTTGCTATCGTCTGCCATAGTTGTAATGCTTTTGATTTAACGGTGCAAAGGTACGAAATAATTTGGAAAGAATTTGCAATCGCGCGGAAAAAAGTGACAAAGATTAACGGAAAGCGGGCGAAGAAGCATCGTTTTGTGTTACTGGCTGCATTGCTGAAATGTAAAGAAAAAGTGCAGAATAAAGTGTTCCTAAAAGTTGACCATCTAGCGCAAGAACCTGCCCAAACTGGCTGTTTTTTGCAGGAATCGCGCTTCATAACCCTGTACAAACACCCCTCTTTTGCGCAGAAATTGACTTAAAATTACACAAACTTAACACTTGTTTACTCCTATTTCGCTTAAAACTGGCGTTGTATGCGGTTGGGAAATACCCCGAAAAAGGGTGTTCGAGG
>Ga0265299_10004078_pt1 | contig 13977 bp, 4 predicted proteins | sample AusTroGonzalo_MG_4_FD_193485 | JGI IMG/M metagenome (GOLD analysis project Ga0265299, IMG submission 193485) | Bovine rumen microbial communities from tropical cattle in Woodstock, Queensland, Australia - Gonzalo_02 | ecosystem: Host-associated > Mammals > Digestive system > Stomach > Rumen ...
GATCTGATATTTTATTTTACTCATTGTATTCATTTTTCAGAATTGTTAATGATTCATTCTACATGCTGCCTTATTTGTAGCTGTCGGACATGCCGCTGCCAAAAGCAGGATTCTGTACGAGGTAGGGGTTCACCGTAATCTCGTCATAGTTATAGGGCCAGAAGAGTGACCACATGTTCTGAGTGTAGGTGTCATTGCCTTCGAAGCTCTTCTTGAAGAAGCTCTTGGCCAACGAACCGTTAGGACCGGTGCGGCGGTTTACGGCAGTGCTCAAGAAGTCGAGCCAGCCGATGTTGTTGGCACCCATGTTCTGGAAGCGCATGCTCAAGCGAACCAGATCGTACCAGCGCTTGCCCTCGAACATCAGTTCGCGGTGACGCTCGTCCATCACCAATTTACGCATCAGCGACTGAGAGGTATAGTTCTCTTTCTTCAGCGTATCGGCTGTCAGCGTGTTCTGGCACAACCAGCGCTTGTTGATGGCGTTGACCAAAGTGAAGCATTCGCTGCGCATCTGCTCATCTACCGACTCACCCATCAGCTCTACCAAGGCTTCAGCCTTCATCAGCATGATGTCGGGCAAACGATAAATAATCCAGTTGCTGCTGTTGTGGTCTTTGGTGTACTGGTTGCTGTAGGTCGCTGTTACCTTTGCACCACTCAAAGTGAGAGAAACGTTTTCATATTGTCCTTTTGCAATCGTTCCGTCTTCCTCGAAATTGATATAGAGGCGAGAATCGGTCCATTTGGTCTCGTTAGCAAAGATATCACGTCCCGATTCTTTCTGTGCTTCGCCTACCACCACTTCGTTGGCCATAACCTGTCCTTTGTCAGTGCGGTTACCGAACCAAGAGTTGAAACAACCGTTGGCGGGCATACCGTTGCCGGCAGCAGAATTGTCGTAGACCAACTCGAAGATGATTTCATCAGCATCAGTTGATGAGGTTGTGAACTCTCTTGCAAAGATCTTGTTAAAGGCAATGCCGAATGAGTTGCTGCTACGTGAGTTCAGTACGAGGGGATAACCGTCAAGACGGCTTTCCAGTGCTGTGATAGCTGAACTTATGGTTGCCTTCTTTCTTCTCTCCTCAGTAATCTGCTTTTTAGATTCAATCACTTGGTCGGCATAGTAGATGCACTGGTTGTAGTCTTTCTTCCAGAGATACATCTCACACAGCATGGCATCGATGACATCGCGGGTGATGCGGCCAGTCTGGTAAGAGGGATATGATTCCGGGTAGCGCACGATGGCGTCACCGCGAACACTCTGCAGGTCGGCAATCAGGGCATCCAGAATGGTATAGAAATCAGATGCGGGCTTCTCGATCTGCTCTTTCTGATCATCATCGGTCACAGCTTCCGTTACATAAGGCACGTTGCGGAAGGTGCGGATGAGGTAGAAGTAGCAAAGGTCACGGATAGCCGAAACCTCGGCGATGGTAGCCTTCAACTCACTCTGGGTATAACCCGGATCGTGAGCAGCCACATCAGGTGCATATTTGAGCACGGTGTTACAACGGTTGATAACCGTGTAGAAAGCATCGTACTTGGTGTAACTGTTCTTGGCAGTGATGTTCTCCTTGAACACGTTCATTACGTCGCCTTCCACGTTGGTACCACTTGCCATGAAATTCTCGCTGCGGAACTCACCCCACATCAGCATGCGGCGGATAACGGCATCGCTCTGCAGTCCGGCATAACAGCCAGCTACAACAGCGTCCACGTCGGCCTTCTCATTCCAGAAGTCTTCCAAGATAATCTCGTCCTGAGGCTTGATCTCAAGGAAGTCGGAGCACGAAGTGAAACCGCAGATTGCGCAGATTGCGCAAATTATCTTATAATAATTCTTTTTCATATTCTTCTGTTTCCGTTTTGAAATGTACTTTTTTCATTAGAAGTCAACAGTGATACCCAGAGTGTAAGAACGCGAGCGCGGTGTCTGTGCATTATCGATAGCGGGATCATAGCCGCTGTTTACGATATCAGGGTCAACACCTGAGTACTTGGTGAGTACGAACGGGTTGTTGATACTTGCAAAGAACGAGATGCGGTTCAGACCAATCCATGTCAGCTGCTTCTTGTTGAGTGCATACGACAACTGGGCATAGCTCATACGGAGGTAAGTACCGTCTTCTACGTAGCGGTCGCTCACCAGTGAGTTGTAAGCCTGGTAGTCGGTGAAGTTGTGCATTGCGCGTGGAATAGTGGTTACGTCGCCTTCCTTACGCCAGCGGTAGTTCACAGCCTGGCTCTGGTTGTCGTTGCCAGTCATGGCTTCTGCATTCAAACGGGCCATGTTCAGAATCTTGTTGCCTACACGATAGGTGAACTGGGTGTTCAAACGCCATGCCTTGTAGTTGAAGCTGAAACCGAAACCACCGGTGAGCTTAGGCAGTGACGAACCTAAGTAGGTGATATCGAGTGCGTTGATCTGACCGTCGTGGTTCAGGTCCTCGTACATAGCATCACCACCTTGGAACTTGTAGTTCTTACCTGTGCGGCCTGAGCCGGGCAAGGTGTAGTCATACATCATACGCTTCGGGTCGCCATTTACCTCGTAGATAATGCTACCGTCGGCATTCATGGCGATAGGAGCGGTCTTGCCTTCGGCCAGGAACTGCTGGCGCTCGGCATCAGTCATGTTAACGAAAGTGCTGTAGTTATACTGGTAAACACCTTTGTACTTGAAACCGTAGATGGCACCCAGCGGGTTGTGTACCTGTACGCGGCGCAGCCATTCTCCGTTCTCGTAGCCGAACTTCGAGTTCAGACCGTCGAGGATAGATTCTTCCATCTCCAGGATTTCGTTGCGGTTGTTACCGAAGTTCGCATTCACGTCCATGAAGAACTTGCCAATCTGCACCAGCTTGTTGGTGTTCACGTGGAACTCCCAACCGATGTTACGCATCTTACCGCTGTTCTTATAGGGCAGGGTGGGGAAGCCGGCGTTTGAAGGAATCGTGGGATTCGACAGCAACATGTCGGTAATTGTTGAATGATAGCCTTCGATGGTGATGCTCAGGCGATCCTTGAAGAAGCCCATGTCGATACCTACGTTGTAGCTGGTATTGATCTGCCACTTCAAGTCGGTCAAGCGGATGTTCTTAGGAATCATTGACGCCATATCGAGATAGCGAGAAGATGAACCGTACTTAGAGGTGAACAGGTAGTTCTGGTTGGGCTGGTTACCTACGCGACCCCAGCTGGGACGAATAGCAAACATTGAAACGGTTGGCTTAATCCACTTCATGAAGGGCTCTTCGATGATGTTCCAACGGAGAGATACAGAGGGGAAGTAACCCCAGCGGTTGTTAGGACCAAACTTAGTGGTACCGTCAGCACGTACGGTGAAGTCGGCAATATAGCGCTCCTTGTAAGCGTAGTGAGCCGAGAAGGTGTAGTACATTGAGCGCCACTGGTTGTAGCCTGAGCTAACGCTGTTGATCAGACCGCCTGCTGCAGGACTGGTGATGGCGCCGTCGGTTGAAGGAAGACCCTTACCGCTGGTGCTCTGGCTGCTGGATGAACCCGAAGTGAGCTCGAAGCGGCCCATGAACATAGCTGAGTGATCCTTGTTCTTGAAGGCAGGAATCAAGGTAAAGGTCTGCTTGGTGTTGATAGATACGCTCTTAGAAGAACCAGTGTTTGAGGTGTTGACGCCATCCTCCCAGTTCACGGTCTTCAGCTCCTGGGGATAGAATGAGTCATCATACTGGTTGTAAATGTTCATATATACAGAACCACGGTAGTTCAACTGCCAATGATCATCATCCAGACCCAACAGGTTGTAGTTGATGATCAACTCAGGCGACATATCGTAGGTGCGCTGCTGGTTCTTGGCCAGGTGAGCTGAAGCAACGGGGTTCACATAAGTACGCTGGTCGCCCTTGAATACCTCAGAACCTTTGTAAGGACCGCTCTGCAACATATTATAATAGCTGTCGGTATCTTCGCCAGTCAAGGGATCCTTTTCGTAGATGCTCATGTTAGGCATCTTCTTCAAGGCGATAGCCAACAGACCATCAGAGTTACGATCGTTCTTGGTGTAGGTCAGGGCGAAGTTAGTGCTAACGCGGATACGCTGTGACACGTTATAGTCCAAAGCTACACGGGTAGAGAAACGGTTCAGTTTCTGCTCAATCATGGTACCGGTCTCATGGTCGAAACCGCCACCCACACGGAAGGATGCCTTCTCACCACCACCCGAGATGGTTACGTAGTGGTTCTGACGCAGACCCCACTGGGTAACGGCATCGCGCCAATCGGTGTTGTCGCGGTACTGACGCCACTCAGAGAATTCTTCGCCCAGATAGTTGATCTCAGGGATGTTGTACTGGTTGGCCACGGCATCATTCTGTGTGGGGTTGAAGTAGGCCTCTTTCAGCAGCATGGTGTAGTCGTCACCGCTGAGCAGGTCATAGCCCTTAGGCTGATAGGTGCCGGTGAGCTTGAGTGAGTAGGTGAGTTTGGGTTTACCACGAGCACCACGCTTGGTGGTGATTTCGATGACACCGTTACCACCCTGTGAACCATAAATAGCGGTAGCAGCTGCGTCCTTCTTTACGGTAATTGATGCGATATCCTCAGGGTTGATATTCAGCAGCTCAGCAAACTTTTCGTTGTTGGCACCTGCCATATCAAAGTTCTCAAGGTTCACCTCGCGGATGTTACCGTCGACCACGATCAAGGGGTTCGAGTCGGTGAGGCTGGAGAGTGAGGATGAACCACGCAAGCGCATGGTAGAACCTGCACCCAGGTCACCAGAGTTACCGATAATATCCAGACCGGCGATACGACCCTGCAGGGCTTCGTCGACGGTGGTGATACCCAGTCCTTCAAACTCTTTCATCGAGATGGTCTGTGAGGCATAAGAGATTTCCTTTTCAGGAATAGGCAGACCGTTACCGGTAGCACGCTTGCGGCTCTTTACCACCACTTCCTTCAGCTGGGTAGCTGACTGCATGGTGATGTTGTACGTTGTCTTGTTGATAGGCAGCGTGACTGTCTTCAAGCCTACATACGTGAAGCGGATCTTGTCTTTGTCGTTCTTCACCTTCATGGTGAAGTTACCGTTCAAGTCGGTAATGGCCGAGTTGATGATACGACCAGTGGCGTCCATTTCGCAGACGGTAGCGCCCATCAGCGGGCCCATATCGTCGCTCAGTGTGCCGTGAACCGACGTAATTGTCTGTGCACTGACAGTCATTCCGAGCAGCAGTGCCATCGTCAATATGATGGATTTGAATATTCTTCGCGTTGCGAAGCAATTGAATCGTTTACTCATACGTTTGGTTCCTCCTTTACTTATTTACCGAGATATTCTTTCACACGCTGTCTCCAAGGCTTGGGAGTCTTGTAGATGCTGAGTGGCTGATCGATCAGGTGTACCATAGCATCGCTACCCATGAACAGTCTCATGTTGGTGCCGGAACCTCTGAACCAATACTCGCGTACCATATTATTATAATATTTAGGATCGCTGGTCACTACATTGCGTACATTGCCTGCAACGTCCTTAACAGTAAGGTTGGTCGTTGAGAAATCAGTGGTGAGCTGATAGAAACGGCCGGTCTCAGGATTACGCAACATACTTTCGTAGGCATTGCCTGATACGGTGGGCTCTGGAGCCATGCCGATGGCAACCGAACGGTCTTGTACGTGATAGCGGATGAACTCAGTGAGGATGCTCTTCATGGCAGCCGAAACAGAGTCGCGCAGGGCGTCGCTGATGTGACCTGCAGCACCCCAGCCATTCGTAACGATGAGGTCGTCGAGAATCTCGTTGCCTACATCGTCTGTCAGGCTCTTGGTCATCTCATATTCAGTAGGCAGAATGGCATTGGTACCGCTATGGTTAGGATCGCTGCCAATCATCTGCAGCGCCTTGATAGAGCTGCTGGTAGGAATAAATACTGTATAGTTGAAGTTGTCGAACAGACTGAAGTTCTCGTTACCCAGATCTGCGTTACCTACGGTATAGCTGTTAGAAGAACCAATCTTCTTGGTAAACATGTCTACATAGTCGTTCTTCATCAGGTTGAAGAATTCCTGGTATTCTGTCATGGTAGGATCCTGCATGATCATGTAGAGAGAGCGCTGTGCGCCTAAGGGCACCTGTGTCTCTACCTCGTAGGAACGACCATTGTCTTTCGGATACATCTGAACAGTTGGGATGAGCTGCTTGTTGCGCTCCAACTGGAAACCACCGGCGAAGGCAATGTTACCGCTTGCGTCATAGTCGGCATACATCAGGGTGCCGCCCTTTGACTTGAAGTAGTGATAGCCCTGCTTTACCAGGTCTTCTACGTTCGAGTTCTGAGGCAGAATCACGATGAGCTGGTCCATCAGGTCTTCCAACATGGTGTTGATAATATCACGGTTGGTAATCTGTATTTCGGGGCTTCCGTCCTCGGTGATCACACCATCGGCATCTACTGTACACTGTACACGGAAGGCCTGTACCTTCTGAGAAGCAGACTTGGTGTCGTCATAAACAAACTTGATTAGTGTGGGAGCATCATCAGTACCGTTCTTCTTGCCATAGGTTGAAGGATCCAGATAGGTGAGCATTGCTTTGTTGTTGGGGAGCAACAGAGCGTAGTTCGAACTCATAGAGAGCAGGTAAGGCAGGAAGTTACGCTGGTCGATAGCCCAGTAAACGGTGCTCATCACAGCCTGGTGGGCAGTAGCAGGATATACTACTGATGCGAACTCGGCAGGAGTGAACACTTTGTTCACTACATAAACCACACCGTTGCAGCCCATATAGCAAGCTACTACGTCGTTGGCGGTAATACCCAGCTTATCCTTAGCATCGTTCAGCACGTGGTTGAACTTTGAAGGTACGCTCTCCGTAAAGGTGGGCAGCATGTTCACTCTGAGCAGCTTCGACAGGGTTACAGCGGGAACGGAGTCCATATAGGTGTACTCAGCCTGCAGCTCTTTACCCTTACCGTTCCACCATTCAGAAAGTGCTTCGTTGGTAGGCACGATGAGTGCGCCAGCATCGTAGTGCAGGTCGTAGTCCATCGTGTTGGTGTACATATAGGTATTGTCACCTGGATCGAATGAGAGGTAGGCGGGAACCACCTGTCCGTTCGGCAACTTCTCTACTTCCTGACCCGACTGGTTGTTGAAGTAGCGCAGTACAAAGGCTGAGTCTTCGTTGTTGAAGATACGGTTGTACTCACGTGTAATGGTGGCATCGTAGTAGGGAGCTGAATAGCGGTCCATGAGTCGTGACCAGTCAGACAGTTCCGGATGCTGGCGCAGAATCTCCGCCATATTGGGAGCTGCTTCCACCACACCGTTTACCTTATGGATGTAACCGTTCTTACAGGTAATGTCAGCTTCGATGACCTTCTTACCGTTTACCCAGCAGTCAGCGATTGAGTTCGACTGATGGTTGGTCAGAATTTCCAGGTCGCTGTCGGAAATCTTGTTGTACCTCATGTAGGGAGGTAAGAAGTGAATCATGGGCTCTGGCGATTCCGACAGGAACAGGGGAATAGCCTTTCCACGCTCACGCACATAATCCCATGCCGTTGTCTTGGGCATCTTGTCGATCGGCATCATGTATACCGAGTCGTAGATGCTGGCAGCCGTGAGTCGGCGCATGGCTCTGCCTTCGAGTGGCGGGTTACCCATTACGTTCGACATCAGACTAATCAGATAGGCATTGTTGATCATGGTGTTGTTGAGAATGCGCTTTTTCTGCGCGGTTGTCAACTGTTCGTACGAGCGGGCGCCCCACAGGTTAGTACGATACCACTCGCCAAAGGCATTGTCGTCAGCAGCGAACACAGTCTTTGAACCGGTTTGGCTGAGCACGTCCTTTTGGCCAAGATCATCCACAAGGCGCAACAAGTTGGTGTAATTGCCGTCTTCCTCAAGCCGCTCATAGATAGAGTTGCCCAGCCAACCAGGCTGTCCGGTGAGAATGTCGTCTTCATCTTTACACGACTGAAACACCGAGGCTCCTATCAGCAGCGAGCAGGCGACAACAACTGCTTGTCGTCCTTTGCAAAAGATAGTTTTACGCTTCATAGTTTTGATTTTGTTAATTATTATGATTTGTATTTGTTAATCGGGTGATTATAGAGTGCCCCGTGAGGGGCGGTTTGTTTTCTTTTTTGGTGGGAATGATTCATTCCGGGTTGCAGTACTTCCAGTTCTGAATTCTCTCTATCTGTCCTGGATTCTTTGCAGGTTTTCCAGCCAATCTAATCGATATAGATTATCTTGTTGTTCTGGGTTTATCGTTTTTCTAGTAGTCATAGGTTTTTTGGGGGTTCTTTTTTATTGGTTTAAATGGTTATCGGTTTGGTTTATAAAAACGAAGGAACCGGAGACGGGCTTTTTCCCGCCTCCAGTCCCTTTTTTATGAGAGATTGGTCAGTTTTAAATATCTGATCATTTAATATTACTTGCGAATTTTCTTCACAACGATTACACCGTTGGCCAGTGTGGTCTTCTGGATGGTGATGCCCTTCATGGCACCATTCAAGCGACGACCGTCGAGGCTGTAGTATTCAACCTTCTTAGCAGGAACGTTGATCACGTTCTCAACACCTGAAGGATTGGGACCAGGCTGGAGACCGCTGTTTGCACCGTGGTAGATGAGCTTGAAGTCGTCAAGTACTACCCAGCTGTTGGTCTTCTCCTCGGCCTTCTTGATACCGATGCGCAGGATACCGTCGTCGCCGACCTTCACTACAACGCTGTTGGTGTAAGCACCGTTAGCACCTTCGATGACAGACTTGCCGCCTACCAGTGAGTTCGGGAGATAGTAGTCTACACCACCGAGATTTGCAACCTCAGTACCAGCGTAGCCCATATCCTCAGTCAGATCACCCTTCATCAGGTTAGCAACAGGTGCAGAATAAGTAGCACCATCGCCTACACCATAGAGGAATGCCATTGTGGTGTCGTTGTTCTCAGTGAATGCAGCGTAGTTCTCATCGTTGCCACCCATACGTACCCAAGCGTCAACCTGCAGTACATAAGTACCCTTCGGCAGACCGTAGATATCCTGGTACATATCGAATGCTACCTGCCAGAACTCCATTGCGCCAGCACCCTTCTGCTCGTCGTCGTTGCCCAGGTTACCGGGGTTCGTCCAACCTTCAGAAGTGTTCTCCCACAAGTCTTCGTCGTAGAAGCTGGGCGACATGATAACAGTTGAAATCTCAACGGGAGCCTCGTCAGAAGCGTTCTCATATCCCTCTGGCAGACGAATCTTGGTAGACATAGCCTTCACCTCGATGAGAGCAGGCTCAATCTCTTCAGCTTCCAGCTCGCAACCCATCAGTTTGCCTTGGTAATTCAGACCAAGTGTCTGTGCTGCACTAGCGAACTGAGATGATGCATAGGTACCAGTTGCGTCTTCGAGCAACTTCTCAACAGCCTTCTGCAGAGGCTCGCAGAGTGCGATGGCTTCCTCAACCTCAGAGGTAATGTCATACAAACCACCCAGAGCATCGAACATAGCCTGTCCGTCTTCGCCATTCAGTACTCCCTTAGCGGTATTCAGTGCTGCGTCGAGCTTAGCCTTAGCGGTCTTGGTCATAGCCTGACCTTCGTATCCCTCAGCCTTCGCAATCTGTTCTTCCAACAACGGCTTCACGAGCTCAACGGTCGGAGTGCGATAGGTGAGTTTGAAGTTATCGAAGATACACCACCAATCCTGGTCCTTGTCCATCTTCACACCAATACGGAATACATCACCTTCATTTGCAATCAGACCATAGGTCTTTACTTGATACATACCCCACTTGAAGCACAAGCTGGCAGCACCCATTGAGTTAGGATAGTTTGCTACGGCACCATTCCAAGAGTGACTCTCTACTACGGGAAGTGCACCGTCTACATAATGTTCGTCAGCAATTTGCTCGTCATAAACGCTCGGGAACTGGCTCTCAGCCTTGTTCATGTACAGCTTCACGGGTGAGGGGAAGTCAGGCTCAATAGGATCACCCTGAGTGTAGCCACCTACCTCACAACGGATATAGCCCTGTACCTGCAGCTCATACATACCCTTAGGCAGATCCTTGATCTCCTGCCAGATATCCCACTTGTGGCAGTGCCAAGACTCGAAGCAGAAATTCTGCTCGCCAAGAGCGCTAACCATGATGTCCTGGTTGCCTTGTCCAAGAGGACCGCGAACCACATTACCGCCACTTATACGGTCAATAGTCCAACCTTCAGCACCACCATAGTTAATGTCCTCGTCATCATCGAATCCAGGATTCGTGATATACGTGGTCATATTCTTGCCATCGTAAACGTCCAGCTTAGACTTGGCAATGATGGCATCCATCCATGCCTGCATCTTTGCAATTTCAGCTTCGAGCTCTTCATTGGTCAAAGCTATAACTTTAAGGATGTCCTCATAGTCGAAATCAAGGTAGTCAGCCAAATCTTCAACTTCAGGAATGCCATCGTACTCAGGGTTCGTTACGTAGTTGGTCTTGGCATCTTCAGCCTTAGCTACATACTTCTTCCACAACTTAATATTGTTGTCGAGATCTTCCTTAGCCTTGGTAATAGCATTCAGGATGGCGTTTACCTCAGCCATAGTAGCTGCGGTCTTTTCACCCTCGTAAGCCTGCTGGTAAGCAGTCAGGTAAGCAGCGGTATAGAGCGTGCCTGCCTCAATCTTATATTCGCTGAAGTTCTTCATGGCCTCATTGATAAAGCCCTGACAAGCATCAGCACCAGCACCGTAGAATGACAAAGAGAAGTCATCGAACAATGACCAGTCACCACCAATCTGTGTAGTCTTCTTCACACCGATTGTCAGCGTGTCATTCTCGGAAACAGCAACAAATACCTTGTTGGCATACTGACCTAACTCGTGGAAATAAACATCGCCTTGTGCCATGGTATTGGGTACATAAACGGTTACCTGCTCCTCGGTATTGGGATCAGTATAGGTAACTTCCATACCGCCAGGGTTGTCAGTCTGAGCACCACTCATTACGTTAGCGATAGGAGCTTCATAATAATTGGCACCAGCCTTACCATAAAGCTTAGCATACTTAGAAGCCTCGTCATTGGCCAGCCAGTGATTCTCAGCATCACCACCATAGTTACCAGCGCGATAGAAACCATTTACACCAATAGAATAAACACCAGGTACCAGACCGGTAATCTTCTGGTAAGTGTCGTAGTTCTTGCTGTAGTGCTCAGCACCATCAGCAACTGTACCGCCACGTCCGAAAGCGTCGCCGCTCCAGCCGCTTAAGTTACCGTTGTCGAAGGTCGGGTTCACAATTTTGGTAGACATGTCAACGGGATTATTCCAACTTGCCTGAGTCTTACCCCATTCAATCACAGCATTGTTCAAGTCGGTGATAGCCTGCTCAACTTCTGCCTTCGTTGCGTCGAGCTTCTTCAGAACGGCCTCGTAAGGTGCAGTCCCATCGAATCCCTTAGCTTTGGCTTCTTCGATTGCCTTCTGCAGCTTCTGCTTTGCACCAATCAGATCGTTCAGACGATTTGTCTCGGTAGACATGTTGTCTGCGCTGCTTGAAGTGTTGGTGTAAATAGCCAGTGCTGAAGTTACGTCAATCCAAATACCTTCAGCATCCTCGATAGCCTTCTTCAGACCCATGGCTGCAATGTATTGCTTCATGCCTTCTGCATAAGCCTCATAGCTATCGCTGTTTCTAAATGCTTCGTAGGAAGCAACTGTAACAGCTTTCCAGTCAGCACCTCCAGCTGCGGGATCAACATGGCGCAGAATAGCGGTGTAAGCGTCACGGTGGTTACCATCGCTAGCGGTATTGTTGGCAACTACATAAGTACCATCGAATCCGATAAACTTTCCTTCAAACTCGGGCTTATCGGCAATCAGGGCTACGTTCTGGAAACGAACACAATCACCTACAATGGTGTAACCCCATGAGAAATTGGGCTGAGACCCGTGGTCTACCCATGAAGCATCGCCGTCATCGGTAAACAGATCACCCTCACCGGTAGTACGGGCAGGGTTGTTCACGTTGTTGTCACACAGACGGTATGAACCTTCAGGTGCATCAGCCTCTGTGGCAGCATCCAACCACATCTCCATACCAAAGGTGCGGAGACTGGCCATTGTGTTCCAGCCATTACCACTGGCGAAGAACATGTTGGTCGCAGTGTTGTAGAGAATGTAACGTTCAGTGTCATTAGTGAACGTTGTAAACTCTAATCCCGTAGGCTCAGGCTTTGACCATACGCCATCGGGCACTGCTGCTTTCGCATTTGAGGCCATTCCGAGCCACAATGCGCTCAAAACGAGTAGTTTTGAAAATTTCATAAGCATTAATTTTAAAAAGAGTTAGTAAATAAAATATAGTAACTATATAAATATGTTAGGTGATAAATTTAGCACTTTTTTCCTGGGTTCACACCCATTTCGGGGGCAAAGATAAACAAAAATTTAATAACTTGTATCGTTTTTCAAAGTTTTTTTTACGAATCGGTGCTAAAAAGGTGTAATTTTAACATCTTGCGCTTTCGAAGTGTGAAAACGCAAGATGTGAAGAGGTAATTATTTCTTGGTAGCCTTGATAAAATAGGCCATCAGCAGAACGTAGGCGACAAGGGCGCATGCCTCCGACAACGGATTGGCCAGCCAAGACTCGTTGACCATATTGATGCCTGCAAAACGTATAGCGGCACTCACCACACCCATCAGTGCACCACCGGCAATGAAGCCTGAAGCAATCAGGGTGCCCTTTTCTCCGCGTGCATCGTTCTCGGCTTTGTCCTTCGAGCGGGTGGTGACATACCAGTTGATGGCGCCGCCTACCAGTAGGGGCACGTTTAGCTCTAAGGGTATGAACATACCCAAGGCAAAGGGTAGGGCAGGCACTTTGCAGAAGGTGAGCACAATGGCGATGACGGCACCGATGCCATAAAGCAGCCAGGGTGCATCCACACCATTCATCAGCGGGTCGATGACAGCTGCCATTGCGTTGGCCTGTGGAGCAGCCAGCTGTCCGCTGTCAAAACCATAGATCTGGTTGAGCATCATGATTACAACGCCAACGGTAGCTGCCGAAACGAGTGTACCAAGGAATTTCCATGACTGCTGCTTATAGGGAGTGGTGCCCAGCCAATAGCCAATCTTCAGGTCGGTGATAAAAGCGCCCGCCATTGAAAGGGCTGTGCATACCACACCGCCCATGATGAGGGCTGCCACCATACCGCTGGTGCCTTTCAGTCCTACGGCCACCATTACGACGGAAGCCAGGATCAGCGTCATGAGGGTCATGCCGCTGACGGGGTTGGAGCCTACGATGGCAATCGCATTAGCTGCTACCGTGGTAAACAGGAATGCAATAACGGCTACCAATACAATGGCGACCAGTGCATGCAGCATGTTGCCATCCATCACACCCAACCAGAAGAATAGGAAGATGATGATCAGCGTAGCGATGGAGGCAATGGCGATGAACTTGAACGGCAGGTCGCGCTCGGTGCGTCGCAGCTCGGTAGCATTGTCCTTGTTGCCTTTCATCTCGCGGGCTGCCAAAGATACGGCGCTCTTGATGATACCCCAACTCCTGATAATACCGATGATGCCAGCCATTGCGATGGCACCAATGCCAATTGACTTGCCATAGGCCTTGAAGATCTGCTCAGGCGACATGTCGCCTACAGCAGTAGTGATAGAGGGATCCCACATGTTGAGCACATCGGTGCCGAACACCAACGACATGCCAGGCACTACCAGCCACCATACTGCAAAAGAGCCTAAGCAGATGATGAGGGCATACTTGAAACCGATGATATAGCCCAGACCCAACACGGCAGCACCCGTATTGACCTTGAACACCAGTTTGGCACGCTCAGCCAAATCTTCGCCAAAGCCCACTACGCGGCTGGTGAAATTCTCGTTCCACCAACCAAAGGTAGCTACGATGAAGTCGTAGAGACCACCCACCAAACCGGCTATCAGCAGGGGCTTGGCCTGGTCGCCTCCCTTGG
>Ga0265299_10004079_pt1 | contig 13976 bp, 10 predicted proteins | sample AusTroGonzalo_MG_4_FD_193485 | JGI IMG/M metagenome (GOLD analysis project Ga0265299, IMG submission 193485) | Bovine rumen microbial communities from tropical cattle in Woodstock, Queensland, Australia - Gonzalo_02 | ecosystem: Host-associated > Mammals > Digestive system > Stomach > Rumen ...
CCAAATACGATTTTCCGGGCGACGAGATTCCTATAATCAAAGGAAGCGCACTTAACGCACTTAACTCTGATGACCCGAACGGTCCTGACTGCCAGTGCATCCACGAGCTTATGAAAGCAATCGACGACTATATTCCTGAACCTCAGAGAGACATCGATAAACCGTTCCTTATGCCGATCGAAGACGTATTCAGCATCAGCGGCCGTGGAACAGTTGTAACGGGCAGAATCGAGCGCGGCGTAATCAAAGTCAGCGACAAGGTACAGATCGTAGGTATCAAACCGACCCAGGAAACTACGGTTACCGGTGTCGAGATGTTCAGAAAGCTCCTTGACCAGGGCGAAGCAGGCGACAACGTAGGCTGCCTCCTGAGAGGAACGAAGAAAGACGAAGTAGAAAGAGGTCAGGTGTTGGCGAAACCGGGCAGCATCACTCCTCATACGAAATTCATGGGCGAGTGCTACGTTCTTACGAAGGATGAAGGCGGACGTCACACCCCGTTCTTCACAGGTTACAGACCACAGTTCTTCTTCAGAACGACAGACGTAACCGGAACACTTGAGCTTCCGGAAGGCGTAAAGATGGTAATGCCGGGCGACAACGTAACAATCAATGTAAACCTCATCGTTCCGATCGCAATGGACGAAGGTCTCCGCTTCGCTATCAGAGAAGGCGGCAGAACGGTCGGCGCTGGTGTCGTTTCCAAAATAATTGAATAAGTTTGGAGTAAAAAATGGGTTCTAAGAAAAAAGTCGGCGCAAGAGTTAAAATCGCTCTCTGCTGTTCTGAGTGCAAAAGAAAAAATTACACGACCATGAAGAACAAAAAGAACACCGCCGATAAAATGGAAATTAAAAAGTATTGCCCGTATGACAGAAAACATACTGTGCATAAAGAGGTAAAGATTTAAGTTAGTCGTGAGGCAGGTCAGTAGTTCAATTGGTAGAGCATCGGTCTCCAAAACCGGGGGTTGCGGGTTCGATTCCTGCCTGGCCTGCCATTTTTGATTGAGGGTTGTATGAAAAACGGAAAGATAGTCCTTGGGCTTTATACGGTTTTTTTCCTTGTTCTGATGTATTTTATGACTCAGGCTTCGGACGCTCTGCTTGGAATCAGAGCGATCGATATTGCCGATGTGAAACTTCTTTCGGTCCTGCCGGTAAAAAACCTTGTCGGCTTTATTCTGGCTGCCGGGATCACTTTCTATTTCTGGAAAGGGAAAAAAGGTTTCTATCTTGCTGAGCTGAACAAGGCCATCGACGAACTTAGAAAAGTCGTAACTCCGACCAAAGAAGAGACGAAAGTTACAACCATTTCGGTTTTTGTGTTTGTCGGGATCATGCTGGTTGTATTCGTAGTTTTCGATCTTATCTGGTCGAATCTTTCCAGATTGATTTATTAATCGGGGCGGTCATCCAATGAAGTGGTATGCAATTCACACCCAGTCCGGCGAAGAAGGCAAACTGAAAAACGCCATTGAGCAGCTGATTGCGGAGAAAGGAATGCAGGGATCTTTCGGCGAAATAATTGTGCCGGAAGTCGAACTTGAGGAAAAAAAGGACGGAAAACTCAAGGTCGTTAAAAAGAACCTTTATCCGGGATATGTCTTTATTCAGATGGAATATTCCGAAGAGGCCCTGATTCTTGTCAAAGAAGTTCCTTTTTCGAGAAAGCCGCTTTTTATCGGTGAGAAGAAAAGGTATCAGACTTCGAAACAGAAACAGAGTTTTGTTATTCCGATGGTCATTTCGGAAGCGGAGATTGCCAAGATAAAGAAAATGCTTGAGGAAGGCGCGGTTTCCGGTTCTTCCTCCACGATGTACGAAAAAGGCGAGACGATCATGATCAAGGACGGTCCTTTCGCCGGTTTCAAAGCCCTTATTGACGATGTCAAGGAAGGAAAGGAAAAATTAGAGGTTTTGGTTAATATTTTTGGGCGTTCTACACCCGTCGAGCTTAACTTCTCACAGGTTGAGAAGGTTGAGGATTAACAATTTTAGAGGAGTGAACAATGGCTAAGAAAGTAGTCGCAAATGTAAAGTTGCAGATTCCTGCAGCCGCAGCGAATCCGGCTCCTCCCGTTGGTCCTGCGCTCGGACAGCACGGCGTGAACATTATGGAGTTCTGCAAAGCGTTCAACGCAAGAACACAGGAACAGAAAGGTTATGTAATTCCTGTTGTTATTACGATTTTCGCTGACAGATCTTTCACATTCATCACAAAAACTCCGCCTGCTTCCCAGCTGCTTATGAAAGCACTTGACAAGAGTAAAGGATCCGGGGAGCCCAACAAAAAGAAAATCGGTTCTTTGACGATGGATCAGATTGCTGAGATCGCAAAAATGAAACTTGTCGACCTCAACACGACAGATCTTGAAGCTGCAAAACAAATTATTATCGGAACTGCCCGCAGCATGGGCATCACCGTTGAGTAAGGAGGGAAAAATGGCAGCTTGTGGAAAAAGACTCGCAGATGCAGCGAAAAACTTCGACAGAAACGTTAAGTATTCCGTTCAGGAAGCTGTAACGATTCTTCAGAAAAGCGCATCGAAAAAATTTGACGAGACGGTTGAACTCGCGGTTAACCTCGGTATCAACGCGAAGAAATCGGATCAGATGGTTCGTGGCGCCACCGTATTCCCTCACGGTGTCGGCAAAGTTGTAAAAGTTTGTGCTATCGTTCCTGCTGACATGGTCGAGCAGGCTAAGAACGCCGGCGCTGATTTTTACGGCAGCGAAGAGCTTATCGACAAAATCATGCAGGAAGAATGGACCGATTTCGACAAACTGGTCACGATTCCGGCAATGATGGGCAAAATCGGTAAACTCGGTAAAGTTCTCGGAAGAAAAGGTTTGATGCCGAACCCGAAACTTGGTACTGTCAACAACGACATCACCGCGGCGATCAAACTTGTAAAGGCCGGTCGTGTTGAGTTTAAAGTCAACAAAGCCGGTGTCCTTTGCTGTATGGTCGGCAAACTCAGCTTCGGTCCCGACAAAATCTATGACAACGTCGTAGAGTTTATCAAAGACCTTCAGAAGCTTAAACCGGCAACGGCAAAAGGCGCATTCATCAAGAAAGTCACGATTTCCTGCACGATGGGACCTGGACTCAAACTTGATGAATCAGCTCTCGCAAACGAGGCTAAGTAGTTTTTTAATAATCGTTTCTGGTCGTAGAAGTCGGGTGCCTGAGGGCTTAATTTCCTGTCTGAGACCTGTCATTGTTCTTCGATGACCAGAAGTAAATTGATGGAGTTGCTTAATGGAAAAAAGCAAAAAACAACAGATCATCGAGGAGATCAGAGATGCACTTTCCAAAGCTTCGTCATGCGTTGTAATTGATTTCAACGGAGTAAACATGGAGACCTTCACTCCTTTCCGTAAAGAGTGCGCGAAAGAGCAGGTAAGACTGCTTGTCGTAAAGAACACTCTTGCGAAACATGCGATTGAAGGAACTCCTTACGAGGGAATTTCGAAGTTCCTCACAGGAATGACGGCTCTCGTGCTTACGATGGGAGATCAGGTCAGCGGTGCAAAAGTCGTCAAGAAAATCGCGAAGAAAGACGAGCGCATCGTTGTAAAAGCCGGCGCACTGGATGGAAAAATCCTTACGGCGAAAGAAGTGGAAGTCCTCGCAGACCTTCCGAGCAAAGAAGAGCTTCAGGCGAAGCTGCTTGCAACAATGCTTGCTGTACCTCAGAATTTCGTGCGGCTGCTTAATGCTGTTCCGCAGACTTTCGTACGCTTGCTTGCTGCATACAAAGACAAACTTGAACAGGCTTAGTTATTATTAATTTTTTGTTTTATGGAGAAAACAATGACAAAAGAAGAAGTAAAAGAATTCATCAAAGGAATGACCGTCCTTGAACTTTCGGAACTTATTAAAGAACTCGAAGAAGAACTCGGCGTAAGCGCAGCTGCTCCTGTAGCTGTTGCAGCTGGTCCTGTTGCCGGCGGCGCTGCTGCTCCGGCAGAAGAAAAGACCGAATTTGACGTTGTTCTTAAATCGGAAGGCGCAAATAAACTTAACGTCATCAAAGAAGTCCGCGCAATCACCGGTCTCGGCCTCAAAGAAGCTAAAGACCTTGTTGAAGGCCACGGCGTTGTAAAAGAAGGCGTTTCGAAAGCAGATGCAGAAGCTATTAAAGAGAAACTTGTTGCAGCTGGCGCTGAGATAGAGATTAAGTAAGTGGCTGAAAACATTCTGCATTTTATTGCAGAACTTATGAATTTTTTGGAAGGTAAGGCAGCTTTGTGCTGTCTTACCTGCTTTTTTATTTTTAGCTTATTCGAATTATTCGGAGTGCCGGAAGATATCAGATACCAAACAAAAGAGAGGTAATGATGGGGATCTTAGGACAGCAGAATTACAGAACGAGAAAATGGTTCGGAAAGGTAACGAAACACGTTACTGATGTTCCGGATCTTCTTGAAGTGCAGAAGGCTTCTTTTCAGGAACTGCTCCAGAAAGATGTCGCACCTGCGGACAGAAAAAAAATCGGCTTGCACAAAGCGTTTTTGTCGACTTTCCCGATAACAAGTTTCAACAATGCTATCGAACTTTCATATCTGGGTTATTCGGTCGGTGAACCGCAGTACGATGTCGACGAGTGCAAGCTCAGAGGCACGACTTATGAGCTTCCTTTGAAAATCAAGGCAGCTTTGGCTTCTTACGATATTGATGAAAACGGGAACAGAAGCAAACTCAACTCCATTACCGAACAGGAGATTCATTTCGGTTCCATTCCGTGCATGACGGATTGGGGAACGTTTATAATCAACGGCACGGAGAGGGTTATTGTCAATCAGCTCCACCGTTCCCCGGGAACTTTTTTTGACTGTGATAAAAACAAAACGACGAGCGGAAACGAAGTCTATAGCGCAAGGCTTATACCTTATCATGGATCGTGGCTCGATTTCGAGTTCGATTCCAAGAGGCTTCTTTACGTCAAAATAGACAGAAAAAAGAAATTTCTGGCGACTATTTTCCTGAAAGCGTGGGGTTACACGACTCAGGATATAGTTTCGGCTTTTTATATACCTGAAAAAATTGCGATCAGCGACGTTAAGGTTCCGGAGGAAAAGGAGGCTAAAAAAGTTTACTCCAAAGTTGTCGCCGGCGAAGACGAGGAAATTCTGAAAAAACAGAAAATTCCGGCTGATGTCATAGGAAAGGACGGTAAGAACGGAAAGGAAAGCAAGGAACTGGCGAAAGAAGGCAAAAAATTCTCGACAGGCGTTCTGAAAAGACTCAAAGAAGCCGGTGTCGGCGACATTCCGCTTACGGCTGAATATCTTATCGGCAAACGTCTTTACGCGCCGGTCTGCGATCCTAAAACAGACGAAATCATCGCAAACGTCAACGATGAAATCAACGCGACTCTTCTTGACAACATAACAAAGAAAGGAGTCAAGGAATTTTCGATAATTTACTTCGAAAATATGAACTATTCGCCGTATCTTTCCAATACTCTTAAGGCTGACAAAACGGCTTCGAAAGAAGACGCTCTTTTGGAAATTTACAGGATGATGGTTCCGTCGAATCCAGTGAAGATTGATGTTGCGCAGGGATATTTCAACGCGCTTTTCCTGAATTCGGAAAACTACGATCTCAGTGAAGTCGGCCGTCTTAGAATGAACTATAAGTTTAAAGAGGATGTTGCTTTGTCCGAAAGACAGCTCAGAAAGGAAGATGTAATGAATTCCATTATTTGCCTTCTTGAACTTACCGACGGCAGAGGCAAGGTTGATGATATTGACCACCTCGGAAACAGAAGAGTACGTCTTGTCGGAGAACTTCTTGAAGATACTTTCAAGACCGGTCTTCTTAAGATGTCACACAGTATAAAGGAAAAACTTGCCGGCGGGTCTCCGGAAAACAACCAGTCTCCGTACGAAGTCATCAGTTATAAGCAGGTTTCGGCTGTTCTCAAGGACTTCTTTACAGGCGGAACGCTCAGCCAGTTCATGGATCACACGAATGTTCTTTCGGAAATGACCCACAAAAGAAGACTTTCGGCTCTCGGTCCCGGTGGTTTGACGCGTGATCATGCAGGTTTCGAAGTTCGAGACGTTCACAGAACACATTACGGCAGAATCTGTCCGGTCGAAACTCCCGAAGGTCCGAACGTAGGTCTTATCGTTTCGCTTACGACTTTTGCAAGAATAGACAAGTTTGGTTATATCGAAACGCCTTACAGAGTTGTCAAAAACTGCAAAGTTACCGATGAAGTTGTCTACCTTGATGCGATAAAGGAAGAAACGGAAGTTATTATGCCTTCCTCGGTAAAACTGGACAAGAAAGGAATGATAATCGACGAGATTGTCAATGCGAGAAAAGACGGCGAACCTGTCAGAGTTCCGCGTGAAGAAGTCACACTCGTTGACCTTGTTCCTGTTCAGCTTGTTTCGGTTTCGGCTGCTTTAATTCCGTTCCTTGAGCACGATGACGCAAACAGGGCCCTGATGGGTTCGAACATGCAGCGTCAGGCTGTTCCGCTTGTAAAAACGGACGCTCCGCTTGTAGGAACCGGCATGGAAAAGTATGTTGCAAGAGACTCCGGATATACGCTTTTCGCACAGCGTGACGGCATGGTTGTCAAAGTCGATTCGAGCAGGATCGTTGTCAAAGTCGAAGAAGACAACAACGTTGATGTCGACATTTACAACCTTATAAAGTTCAAACGTTCCAACCAGAACACTGCTATAAACCAGAGACCTGTTGTTTCTGTCGGTGACTTTGTCAGAAAGGGTGATGTCATTGCTGACGGTCCGGCTATCAACCGCGGTGAGCTGGCTCTCGGCAAGAATGTTCTTATCGCGTTCATGCCCTGGAACGGTTACAACTATGAGGACTCGGTTCTTATCAACCGCAGACTTCTCAAGGATGATTACTACACATCAATCCATATTGAAGAGTTCATCTGCGAGGCTAGAGACACCAAACGTGGTCCCGAAGAAATCACGGCCGATATTCCGAATGCTTCCGACGAGATTTTGAGAAAACTCGACGAGAGCGGTATTATCAGAATCGGTCAGAAGATAAAACCCGGCGATATTCTTGTCGGCAAGGTAACGCCGAAAGGTGAAACGGTTCTCACTCCTGAAGAAAAGCTTCTCAGAGCTATATTCGGTGAAAAGGCGGGCGATGTTAAAGACAATTCGCTCTATGTCCATCCGGGTACTGAAGGTGTTGTCATTGACACAAGAATTTTCTCGAGAAAAGGTGTCAAGAAAGACAACCGCATAAAAGAGCAGATGCAGGAGCAGATGGATGCCGTCAAGAGAAACCGTGATGACGAAGTCCGTATCATTGAAAAACATACTTACGAACTTATCAGAAAGATGTTCGTCGGCAAAAAGACCGATGCTGATCTGAAAAATGAAAAAGATGTTGTTGTAGTCAAGAAAGGAACGGAGCTCACTTCCGAAATTCTGGCAACTGTTCCGGAAAGTCTTCTCGGTGCCCTCAGCGTAAAAGACAGAGAACTTCTCAAGACTGCAAAAGAGCTTCTTCTCAACATGAACCGCAAGGTCGATACAGTCAAAAAGATCTATGATAACAAGTTAAAACAGATTTCGAGAGATGACGATCTTACTCCAGGCGTTGTAAAATCTGTAAAGGTTTTTGTTGCGGTTAAGAGAAAACTCTCCGTCGGCGACAAAATGTCAGGCCGTCACGGAAACAAAGGTGTCGTTTCGATGCTGCTTCCTGAAGAGGATGTTCCCTACATGGAAGACGGCAGAACGGTCGATATCGTTCTTAACCCGCTCGGCGTTCCCAGCCGTATGAACATCGGACAGATTTTCGAAGTTCATCTTGGTCTTGGTGCCAGAAAGCTGGGTGAGCAGATCAACCGCTACATGGAAGAAAATTACGGTGTAGACAAGCTTAGAGCGAAACTCAAAGAGATTCTTCAGCCGAGTGATGAAGTCGCCAAACTTATCGATGAATCAGATGAAGATGATATCCGCAGCTTTATCAAATCGATGAAAGGCGGTATTTACACGGCAACACCCGTTTTCGACGGTGCTCAGGAATCTGAGATCAGACAGATTCTCAAGGATACCGGCGAGCGCGAGAACGGCAAGATGATACTCTTCGACGGCAGAACCGGCGAGCCTTTTGAATCCGATGTAACGGTCGGCGTTATGTACTTTCTCAAACTTCACCACCTGGTTGACGAGAAAGTACATGCAAGAAGCACTGGTCCTTACTCGCTTGTTACGCAGCAGCCTCTTGGCGGTAAGGCTCAGTTCGGCGGTCAGAGACTCGGAGAAATGGAGGTTTGGGCGCTCGGTGCTTACGGTGCGGCTTACTGCTTGCAGGAATTCCTTACCGTAAAATCTGACGATGTCGAGGGCAGAAAGAAACTTTACGAAGCTATCGTCCGCGGCAAGACCAAATATGAAATGGGAATTCCGGCGTCGTTCTCCGTTCTCGTAAAAGAGATGCAGAGCCTCTGCCTTAATGTAAATTTGATTGAAGATAACAACAGATAGGAGGATACCTTGAAAGACATTTACAAAGTTTTCGACAAGTCGAAAAGCAGTTTTGATTTTAAGGCTATTGAGGTATCTCTCGCTTCGCCTGAAAAAATCCTTGAATGGTCTTACGGCGAAGTCAAAAAGCCCGAAACGCTCAATCACAGAACCTATAAGCCCGAAAAGGACGGCCTTTTCTGTGCAAAAATTTTCGGTCCGATCAACGATTATGAGTGTCTCTGCGGCAAATACAGAAGGATGAAATACAAAGGCATCGTCTGTGAAAAATGCGGTGTCGAAGTTATCGAATCCAAGGTCAGAAGAGAAAGAATGGGACATATCACGCTGGCTACTCCTGTAGCTCATATCTGGTATGTCAAAACTTCTCCTTTCTACATCAATACTCTTCTCGGAATGAGCAATACCAACCTGAGCAGCGTTATTTACTGCGAAGGTTATGTTGTTCTTAAATCCGAGATCAAAGGCGTTGTTAAAGGACAGTATCTTGAAGAAGAACAGTACAACGAACTTCTTGAAAGATACGGTTCTGACCAGATTTACGCTGATACAGGCGCGGCTCCGCTGAGACAGCTCCTCGAAGAGATGGATCTCGTTGCAATGAAGAAGGAAGTCGAAGAGGAACTCGCAAGCTGCGGCGACAAGAACCAGCAGGCGAAATTGCAGAAAAGAATCAATGTTTTCAACAAGTTTATCCGTTCAGGCGAAAGACCTGAAAACATGATTCTCACTGTCCTTCCTGTTCTTCCTCCGGATTTGAGACCGCTTGTTCCGCTTGAAGGCGGCAGCAGATTTGCGACAAGCGACCTCAACGATCTTTACAGAAGGGTTCTCAACAGAAATATCCGCTTGAAAAAGTTGATGGATCTCGGTGCTCCCGATGTCATCATCAAAAACGAAACCAGAATGCTTCAGGAAGCGGTTGACGCACTTTTTGACAATACGAAAGTCCACAGACCTGTTCAGGGTGCAAGCGGCAGACCTTTGAAATCTCTCAGCGAAATGCTGAAAGGTAAGGCTGGCCGTTTCCGTCAGAATCTTCTTGGAAAACGTGTTGACTACTCAGGACGTTCGGTTATTACAGTCGGTCCGGAACTCAAACTGCACGAATGCGGTCTTCCGAAGGTTATGGCTCTCGAACTTTTCAAGCCGTTTATTTACAACAAACTTTCCGAAAGAAACCTTGTAAGCACTGTTAAAGCTGCTAAAAACATGGTCGAAGCAGGCGAAGACGTTGTATGGGAAATCCTTGAAGAAGTCGTTAAAGAGCATCCGGTTCTTCTCAACCGTGCTCCGACTCTTCACAGACTCGGTATCCAGGCATTCGAGCCTGTTCTTATCGATTCGAAGGCAATCAGACTCCACCCGCTTGTATGTGTTGCGTTCAACGCAGACTTCGACGGCGACCAGATGGCAGTTCACCTTCCGCTCAGCATTGAAGCGCAGCTTGAAAGCCGTGTTCTCATGATGTCTACGAACAATATCCTTTCTCCGGCATCTGGTACTCCGGTAATTTCTCCGGCTCAGGACATGGTTCTCGGCCTTTACTATCTGACCACAGCTAAACCTTACTCGAAGGGCGAAGGAAAGGTTTTCTACTCAGATACCGAAGCGTTGATGGCGCGTGATTCGGGTATTATTGACTGGCAGTCGATAATCAAAGTCCGTGTTGAAGGTAAACTTCGTGTTACAACAGCAGGACGTCTTCTTATCTGGGCTGTAACGCCGAAAGAACTTGGTTTTGATACAATCAACCGTCAGCTCAAAAAAGGTGACTGGACCGCTATTCTTGATAAGAGTTTCAGAACTGCCGGCGGAAAGGCGACGGTTGTTTTTGCCGATAAGATCAAAAACCTCGGATATCAGTATTCGACAAAGGCTGCATACTCGATTTCGATAGACGATATCAAGATTCCTGCCGAAAAGGCCGATATTATCGCAGAAACGGAAAAATCGGTCCGTGAAGTCGAAAACCAGTATACAAACGGTAACATCACTAAGTCTGAACGGTATAACAAAATCGTTGACCTTTGGGGTGCTGCGAATGAAAGAGTTACCAAGAAGATGATGGAAGGTCTCAAGGAAAAGAAGATCGACCATCCGCTTTGGGGCGAAATCATAATGCCTTCCGAAAACTCGGTTTACGTTATGGCAGATTCGAAAGCCAGAGGTTCACAGGATCAGATAAGACAGCTCGGCGGTATGCGTGGTCTTATGTCGAAACCGAACGGCGACATCATCGAAACGCCTATTCTTGCAAATTTTAAGGAAGGTCTTGACTCCCTTGACTACTTCACGTCAACGCACGGTGCAAGAAAAGGTTCGGCCGATACAGCTCTTAAAACCGCTAACTCAGGTTACCTCACGAGAAGACTTGTCGATGTCGCGCAGGATGTTGTCGTAGTCGAAGAAGACTGCGGAACGAACAGCGGTATCGATGTCGAGCCGATGCTCAATGAGTCGGGCGAGATCATCGCTCCGCTTAAAGAGAGGATCCTCGGAAGAGTCACTCTCGATGATATCGAAGATCCCGATACCGGCGAGATCATTCTCGAAGCCAACACGATGATAGACGAAGCGGCGGCTGATAAAATTGTCGATCTCGGTATCGACAGCGTCCGCATCAGATCGGTCCTTACATGCAGAAGTCCTTTCGGTGTCTGCGCGAAATGCTACGGCAGAGACTTGGCTCGCGGCCACTTGGTCAATGTCGGCGAAGCGGTCGGATTCATCGCGGCGCAGTCGATCGGCGAGCCTGGAACACAGCTTACGATGAGAACTTTCCACGTCGGTGGTGTTGCTTCCGGTAAGAGTGAAAAATCGAGCCACGAGTCGAAGAGAGCCGGCAAAGTCGCTTACAAGGATATTAAACTTCTTCAAAAACCAGACGGCACCTATGTTGTCATGAATAGAAACGGTAAAATCGTTATTCAGGACGAAAAGGGAAGAGACAGAGAAAAATATCCGGTAACTTACGGAACCAACCTTAAAGTTGCCGACGGTGCGCACGTTGAGGAAGGAACTGTTCTTGCAGACTGGGATCCTTACAATGATCCGATTATTGCGGAAACCGATGGTGTTATCGCTTACGAAGACCTTGAAAACGGTATTACGATGAGGGAAGAGCAGGATCAGAACACCGGTCTTACCAAAACGGTTGTTATTCCTACCCGTGATGCCAAGATGTCTCCGCAGCTCCTCATCACTGAAGAGGGTAAAAAAGGAAGAAAAACGGCAAAGAAACTCGAAAGAGGTGAAGCGGTTTACCATCTTCCGGTCAACGCATACATAGAAGTTGCGAACGGCGCGCTCGTAGCTCCCGGCGATGTTCTTGCCAAAGTTCCGAGAGCGGCAAGAAAGACAAAGGATATCACCGGCGGTCTTCCGAGAATCAGTGATCTGTTCGAAGCAAGAAAGACCAAAAATCCGGCGAAAGTCGCGGAAATTTCAGGTATTGTTTCGATTCAGAGTGAAGGAAAGAACTCGAAGAGCAAACGTGTTATTACGGTTACTCCCGTTTACGGCGGTGAATCGATGGAACCTATCCAGATTCCGAAAGAAAAACACATCAACGTTCACGACGGTGATACTGTTGAAGCCGGCGAAGCTCTTATCGAAGGAACAATCGATCCGCACGATATCTTGAGAATCAGCGGTGAAGTCGCTGTTGCTAAATTCCTTGTTCAGGAAGTTCAGAGAGTTTACAAACTTCAGGGCGTTCCGATCAATGACAAGCACATCGAAATCATCGTAAAACAGATGCTTAAAAAGAGAAGAATCATTGATCCGGGCGATACGCTGCTTATGAAAGACGAGCTCGTTGAGAAGGAAAAACTCGAGAAGATCAACCACATTACCGAAGAGAAAGGACTCAAACCGGCAACGTGGGATGTTGTTCTTCTCGGTATCACGAAAGCAGCTCTCAACACCGAAAGCTTCTTCTCGGCAGCCAGCTTCCAGGAAACCACGAAAGTCCTTACGAATGCAAGTGTCGAAAGGAAAAAAGATATTCTCCGCGGTATCAAAGAGAACATCATTATCGGTAAGATGATTCCTGCCGGAACAGGGTTCCCAAAATACAGCGAAGCAAATTACGAAATCAAGATTCCTGGAATGGAAAATGTCGAACCTGCATCTGATGACGAAGATGTTGCGACGAAAGCTGCAAGAAATTCGTTCAGAACGAGCAGAAGACTTGCTGCCGACATGGATATGGAAGGCGCTTTTGATTTCAGCAATATTTCGAACGGCATGGAAGGTGACGAGGAAGGTTTCAGCGAAACCGACGATATTCCTTCCGGCAAAGACGAAGAATAATTCCCATCCTCATTGTTGTTGTGTAACCCCGCTTCGGCGGGGTTTTTTTATTCAATGGCCTCACTTTCAGGCAAAAAAATATCGAATTTCGCACAAAAAATGATATAGTGACGCGTTTTTTGAGTTTATGGTAGAAACAATGAGCGAACTTCTTGAACCTGTAAAAGCCAATCTCACGATTTCGGTTATGTTTAGGGATGCAGCCCTGCTGGCTGAAATAAAAGACATTCTCGAGAAAAAATACGGTGAAACCGACGCAGTTTCAGAGGTTTATGATTTTTCGTCGATATCGCCTTATTACGATCCTGAAATGGGAAACGACATAAAAAAGATTGTTTTCAGTTTTAAAGAGCCTGTTCCGCGCGATTTTCTCAAAGATGTAAAACTTTTCTGTGTAGAGCTTGAAAAGGAACATTCAGACAACGGAAACAGGTTGGTAAACCTTGATCCAGGGTTGGTAACGCTTGAAAATTTCATTCTGGCTACCGGCAAAAATTACAGCCACAGAATATATCTGGGAAGCGGTGTTTTTGCCGAAGTTACACTTATGTTCGGCAAAAAAAACGTAATAAAAGAACTTCCGTGGAGTTACCGCGACTATCTTTACGAACCTGCGCGTTCCTTTCTGCTTGAAGTCCGTGAGCTGTACCGCGCAAAAAGGGCTGCGCTTTTAAAAAATACGGAGAATTGAATTGAATCTTATCGTTTTTCCGCTTAAACACGAAAACCCTTTTCCGACCAAGGTTTCAACAGGATCTGTCACAAAAATACATGACAACCTGATGCTTCTCTGCTCGGGAATGGGAAGTGCCGGCGTCCTCACTTTGGGCAGAGTGCTTTCAGAATATCCGGAAATAAAGACGGTTTGTGAATTCGGCACGGCGGCATCTGTTGCAAAAGGAATTGTTGGGAATATATACGAATGTACAACTTTCTGCGATTTCAACGGCGGGATAATCGCTTCGTCGCAGAGCTTTACCGACCTTCCGACTGCAGCAGTGACAGGTGACGACAGGCTTTACACCGGTGGAGAATACGATTGGGCTGATCTTCTTGAAATGCCGCTTCTTTACACGATGGAGAGTTTGCGGTTCCGCAATATAGCACTTGAATTTAAAAAGCATTTCTTCTCAATTCGTCTTGTTTCTGACCAAG
>Ga0265299_10004086_pt1 | contig 13967 bp, 27 predicted proteins | sample AusTroGonzalo_MG_4_FD_193485 | JGI IMG/M metagenome (GOLD analysis project Ga0265299, IMG submission 193485) | Bovine rumen microbial communities from tropical cattle in Woodstock, Queensland, Australia - Gonzalo_02 | ecosystem: Host-associated > Mammals > Digestive system > Stomach > Rumen ...
AATGTTCTGACATCTTCCATAAACCATATATTTAGATCCAGAATTTACAATATTCATTTATTCGATCCCTCTTTCTTCGGTTATTCTATATTCTTCAGTATAAGCCAAATCATTAAGCTCAGGTTTATTTTCTATTGTCCAAAGTAAACACATCATGTTCCATAAGAAAGCACGATCATGAGGTTCGTCATTCCATTCATCTGCCCATTTGATAAGATGTCTTAATCCACTATCAACATAGCAATGAGCCGGAATGCCCTTCTCCCAATTTCTTTCCGCATACTTCTTAGCACCTTCTTCATAGTGCTTAGATACTTCCAAAAGCATTTCAAAGATCGTCCAACCTTTTAAACAACAGAATGTATTTATTGCTTTAAATATAGATCTCTTATCGGTAACTCCTCTAACAAAAGAATTTATACTTAAGAAAATTTCCATTAATTCCGGTTTAAATTCGCCTAAGTATTCTCCAACAACATCTAAAGGGAGCAAATCGCATCTCCCTTTACCTTCCTGTATATCTCTAACTGCACCAGAAGCAAACTCTCTTCTTGCACCAGAGTCTAATATCTTTTTCTCATCTGCCATTTTAAATGCCCTCTCATCTTTCATTTTTTAAGTTCTTCATATTTACGCTTTGCTGAAAGATATGAAGGGCAATTATTTGAATTACCGCATATATCTTTAGCCGAACAGCTCCAACAAACTATTGAAGGACCATAATTCTTAAGGACAGCATCGGTAAGAGGTAAACTAGCAGGTTTTTCCTCTTCTTCATCTTCGTCCTTTTCATATTTTTTTACAAACTCATCTACATCATCAAACTCGATTTCATCGTCATCATTATAATGACAGTCTCTGCCTAAGTCATTAAATAAATTTTCGATGTCATCGCTTGTAAATATCTTTATATTAGCTTTTTGCAAAGCTCTTATCATTGTTTCTTTATCAATGCCTTGCATTAAACCTCCTCCTCATCCCATTTCTTTAAATCTTCTTCGGTTGTGTTAAAGGTGCAATAGTTAACAACATAACCTTCAGCTACACCATCTTTAATAGTACATACTTCATTCGATACACAATCTTTACAAAGTGTAACATTCTTTTCAGTTTTTTCCGTTACTAACGTCATATTTATGACTCCTTTATCTTTTGTCTTACAATTGGTTGAACTCCTCCAGCAGCAACCCATGCATTCATCTCTAACATACAGCCTGACTTAATACTTCCATCAGATTCTTTAAGAAGTACAAAAGCATCACATGCTGCCATTTTAGCTAAAGCCGAGCTATAAGTTAATAACTTCTGGTTTCTAAAATCATCTTTATCTGCTACAAAATCGAAGTTATCGACTACAACGATTTTATCTTCATCATTTCTAAGTGACTCGTATTCCATTTTGATAATATCTTTAACAAATTCCCTGTGCCGCTTCATAGTCTCTTCAGTTTCACCTCTAAAACCAGTAGATAAGAATACATAAATGTTCATGGATACCTCCTAAAAACTTAAAGGGAGACTAAGTTTCCTCAATCTCCCTTATAGTTAATACATTATGACTTTTTATTAAGTCTATCTTTGTGAAGAATCATCGGTGACCTAAACTCCGGCATTCTTAATGAACCAAGCCAATCAATCGACTCTATAAACACCTGAGTAGGTATAATCATTTTTTCTGCAAGAACCATACAAAATCCCATACAGAAAGACATAGAATTCTTCTCTGAATCGCCCTTTGTATAAAGTCGTACATCAGCACCCTTAGGCACATCGATCTTATTTTCTTTTGTTATACTTGCAATGAGATAATCACTCCACACAATAGTGATAATATCATCATCTTCAATGAAATCCTTATAACGATATCTAAACTGTTCTGCAATCAGAGGTTTGTAAGCTTCAAGTTCTTCCCAAGTCTCATGTTCATAAAAAATCCATGTGTAAACCTTAAACTCTTTAGGAATCCTAGGCTTACTATATTCCTTAACTTCAGTCTTATCATATATTTCAATGTTAGGACTGATTTCTCCGATACTTGCCATATCTTCTTTCTCAGTGAATAACTTTGTTTTTGCAAAGAGATTATTCTTAATCAAAGCTGTCTCTACTTCCGATAAAGTATTAGCTCCGATACGAGGAATATCTTTAATTTCATCCCTTGAAAGCTTTGCTAAATCTGCAACTGTATAAATCCCAACTTCTTTAAAAGCATTAATTGCTCTTGCCGATAAACCTAACTTAGTTAACATTATTTTATTAAGGTCAGGTTCGATACGTACCGTAGGTATCTTAGGCTGTGCTGGTTTCATTGTAGGCTTATTTGTAGGGTAGCCTGTCCTATTATTATAACTATTATAGCTATTTCGAGTTGTTACAATCTGTAATCCCATGTTTTAAATCCTCCATAAATGTGTGATTAATCCCTTACCTGAAATACTCAGTGTTTTTGTGTCTTCTGTTACTTTCTCCCCCATAATTGCATAGATGACCTTTTGATTGCCATAACATAGCATACTTTATCTTTTGCCTACGTTTCTTGTCAATCTTTGGAATGTTTGAGAATCCCCATCTACGTAAATCAATTTCAAGTATCTTGTAATACAAATAGTGATAATCCTTATGATCAATTTTCTCCCAGTTATCTAACATCTTCATTAATACATTTGCACTTATCTCTTTTTTATCCTCCTCTCTCAAATATGAGATAAGTTCGAAGAATGTTACATCAAAACGTTTCATGTGTTTCCACAGATTTGTTCTAATTTTTAGACACCTCCCTAAAATTTAACAAGAAACAAATAGAGAACCAAAATATCTTTCAGTTCCCTAAAAACATATGAGACCATCCGTCTCCAATATGCGACTAATTATTTTCGCGACCCCCAAACAATACATTTGTATAACTCATAAACATACTCTCTGGATAACTTCTCACAAATCTCTATCCGTTCAAGAATTGCCGGCCATGGATTATGAGCTTTTGCATCTGCAACTTGCAACTTCATTATGTTTTGAAATTGCTGAATAGTTATGCCCATATCCAAATATCTTTTTAAATGCTTTGGTCTCAAACTGACATGATCATCATGATACTTTACATAAAACAGCAATCGGTCTCTTTCGTTTTTAGTAAGGTTTTCTCCAATCGATAGTATGTATGGAATAATTTCATCCCTTACAATCTCATAAGAGATTTTCTGATGACCATAATAATGCATATGGACTTTACCGTCACGTTCATCATATGTTTGACATTCTAACTTACCGATATCATGAACCAAAGCAGCTAAGTAAACCATATCATCATTAATATCTTTAGGGAGTCCTGCTACAGTCCATAAACAGTGCTCCCAAAGATTATATTGATGTGCCTGGTTCTGTTGATCGAATCCTATCATATCCTTAGCTCTAGGAATAATTCGCAGTATTTCATCTCTATAAGAATCAATTTCTTCAGCCGTATTACTATTCCGTAATATCTTTATTAATTCCTTTAAACTCATCTACAGCATCTCCTCTCCTAGGACCAAAGACATAATAAGTTTTAGGCATATTCTCGATAACGATACCTGGAAAATACTCATCGCAATGTGTAAATGCTACTGACATTTTGTAATCTGAACTTCCATAAGTATCTAAGTCTCTTCGTCCTAACGCAGCTGGGATGTACACATTACCAATATCAGCATATCTAAACTTACCTTGATACTTACTTTCTATATTACTCTCAGTATCTAAGTTAACATATTTGGGAATAAAGTCAAGTTCTCCAGGTAACTCACCAGCACCATGTCTTGTAAGATAAGTTCTTGATACATAACATGCTTCAACATCATAACTGAGTTTATTTGCTTTGAAGACTTTATCGATAATCTTCTTAGGCTCAGTTATGCCTGTATAGCTGGGCGTTGTATAAATATCACCCATATCCTGGCTAATGCATAATCCCTGACCATTCTCAAAGATGATAGAATCATAATCCATAAGCTTATAGTCATTGCTATATGTGATTAAGTCCTCCATTTTTCTGAAATCGAGAATGTAATTGTGAATCATGTTTTCATTGAAGAATATCTTTTCCCAGGACTTAAGAGCTTCATCCATTTGAGGTAAGTAGCCCTTCTCAAAATGACGCTTAGTGCTGTATTTGTCTCTAATCCATTTGAGATAGTTAAACATATTCTCATTAGACATCTGAGACATCTCAAACATAGAAGCACCATTACGGAAAATAGTTTCCCAGATACCTGCGCCTACAGAACCATGTTTCTTATCTCCTCTTGCATCTTCCATAATCTGATTGTTCATCATATCGAATGGTGTTGAGATAAGACAATCCGGATGCACAAATATCTTTGGAAGATTCTTAAGTCCAGTCTTGTCTAAATCCTTATAAAGCTCTCTCATTTCTTTCATGAAGAGCATAGGATTGACAATAAAAGACTGGGGAAGATATGTATCCGCCCCAGCCAATGTTCCAGAACCTAAATGGTGAAACATATGAGTATAACCGTTATTAAGTCTGACGGTATGACCTCTTTGTGCTCCACCGTTTGAACATACAACGATAGTCTTTTTGCCGGCCTTAATAGCCTTATCCGCAAAGTAATCCGTCATTCGGCCTTTACCTTCATCTCCATAATTGGCGCCCATGACAACGGTTATATCATAACGTTTCTGATTTACCATGAGATTCCTTCTCCTCCATTTGTTTGTGTAGTTTCAGTAGGTTTTTCAATAAACGATTCAGCTTTTTCTACTGCTGAAGTAACAATATCACTTATTGCCTGAGGAATTTCCTCGATCTTGCAGCTAAGTACATGTTGAGCTGGAAGTACATTATTCCATGTATCCATATCAGCATACTGATAACCATGATGATCTACATAGATATGAAAAATATCATACTTCTCAGCTGCTTCTTTGTAAAGATCTGTTGTTTCAACATCACCCTGTAAAGTATCTCCAGTTTCTCTTGCTAACTGCCTATATGGAAGATAAGGATTAAGATTCTCATCACCAAGAGTTATGATGATTCCTTTCTTTCCTCTCTTCCAACAATCTAGCTTACAATGCTTTACACCAAAGTACCATGCGGCAGTATACGATTCGTAAGAATTTCCTCCGCCGCCTTCTTCAAACCAAATCTTATCCATCTGTTCTGCAATACGGATGTCTGACTCAAACTGACTTACCTGAAGAGGTGCATCATCGTAAGCAAAGTCACCGATTCCCATTATCATAAATTCGACATCTTTAACCTTGCTGTAAAGATCCGTCATTATAATATTGAGTTTTGTTGCAACTTCCTTAGCCGCATCGCCCATAGACCCTGTTACATCAAGAGCTAAGATTACAGGAATTGTCTGAGGATGCTCTGCCGAATCGCAACATTCTCTTGTGATCTTGTAAGGCCTTAACTCAGCTGCTATTGTTCTTGCTTTGAAAATATCTTGATGTGAGTTTACTGTATAACTACCAGTAGACATATTAATAGTTGACGCACTTACACCTCTTGTATTACAGCTATAGGTTATAAAATCATCTTGTTTCCAAGCTCCTCCACCCAATTAAATCACCTCCTCAATAAGATTTTTGAACATAACCTCTAATGAGATTTTATTCAATCCGTAAGAATTACCTTCTTTTATAATATCTTTTACTTTATTATAATATTCAGAAGGTATCTCTACAAGAGCGGTATTTTCTGTTTCTTCTGTTTTCTTTTCTGCTGCATATTCCATCAGCTCATCCTGTGACATTCCATTTGCACCCATTTTTTGTCTCCTTTTCTAAATATCTTTAAAAGTTAAGAGGAGAACCGAATTTAGTCCTCCTCTTGGTTATTCTGATAATTAAGCTTTCTTATTTTCTTCTTCAGCATCATCTGCGAATTTGGATTTCTCATCTACTGTTTTTTCAGGCTCTGCCTTATCATCTCCAGTAGGAATTATGCTATCAAGATCAAAATCAAAGAGATTATTAAACATGTCACCATTGTTCATAAACATCATCATAGGTAACATATTATTCGAATTGAACATTCCGCTATTATTGCCAGAATTTCCATTATTGCCCATACCTTTCATCATCTCCATCATGAACATATATTTGAAGATGTTGTTTATGCCGCCTTTCTTAGCGATATTCTGACCAAACATTGATACAACTTTACCATAGAAGTATGTATCGCCCATGAAAAGATATCTATCAGGAAGAATTGTCTCGATGGCATTTGTGTCATAGTTGATAACAACCAGGCTTTCACCATTAACTTCCTTAACAAATCTAGGCGTCTTCTTTTCTCCATTATCTACTAAGATAATATCACCTTCAACGACCTTGGTTGTAGGCATAACAAAGAAGAAATCATCTGCTATAGCAAATACAAAGTTTGTGCAGTTAGTAAGTCTGCCAGTCTTCATATTATATGTCTTGTAATCGCCATTAGAAGTTTTTACTGCGATCCTTCCTTCAGCTGTAAGTCGACACATACCAGGTTTTACCTTACTAAACATTTCGTTCATAAAATTAGTTGCATTCATTGCTACATTTCCTCCTTTTGGATAATTAAATTATTTTGTTATATGCTTAATCACCAAGAAATCTCTCCTGATGTTATAGCCGTTGTTGAGTTACTTGTTTTTACTGGTCCTGTATATTTTTGGTTTTCATAATAACCACCTTCTTTAAAGGGGTTTAAATAACATGTATCACATTGTTTATCACCACAATCAAAAATATTACAAAAATCAGTTACAATCTTAAGATCAGGTTCATTTTCAAAAATATCAGGGAAAGTTTCTTTTATAACTTCCTGAAGTTTCTCAATATTAGTCATACACACTCTCCTTTACTTTAAAAAAAAAAACAAAAAGGCAGAGCGCCCAAAGATGCGATCATCATCTTATCACGGCTACTCTCTGCCTTCTGTAGGTGCCCCGGTAACGCCGACGGCTCCCCAATATATAACTAAACATTTTCGCGAATAATAAAACTACTTCCAAATATACTTTCAAATGTATCTGGTGTATCTGATTCTTCTAACACAATATCATATCCAAATTCATCCTTAGCATATTTGATTAATTCTTTTTGTAAATCATTCATTATTATTCACCTTTAATCGGCACTTCTAACAAAATATCTTTATCGTTTCCTCCAAGCATTGTTTCAGGAAGAACACCATTCCAAGCCTGATAATAATAATACTTCTCGAGACCAGGATACTTAGTTAACTGCTCTCCAATATTACTTAAGACAGCGGCCTCTTTCTTACCTGCATACTCAGCCGCATCCGCATTAATCTCCTGTACCTTTCTATCTGCTTCAGCTGCTAAGATAGAAGCATCCGCATCTGCCTGAGCCTTAATAACCTGACGTTCAGCTGCCGCCTGCTCTTCTATAGTTTTCTGAGCCTGTTCGGTTTGAGCCTTAAGTTTATTCTGCTCTGCAACCTGCTTTGCTTCAACTGCATTTGTAAAAGCATCAGTAAAATCAATATTTGCAATTGATGTAGCAACAACTTCTATATGATAAGGTGATACAGCATCTCTTAGTAATACTTCAATCTGAGATGAAAGTTCGTTACGCATACTTATAAGAGTTTCCGCAGTATACTTAGCTGTTACGCTCTTAACACATTCCTGAATCTTAGGTTCCATTACAGTATGTAAATAGTCCATACCTATTGTTTTGTAAATATCTTGAGCATTGTCTTTACTAATCTGATAGTTAACCGAGTACGTCATGTTAACTTCCTGAATATCTGATGAGAAACAAGAAAGTTCAAGTGTCGCAATCTGTGTTCTGTTATCCATATCGACAACATTCTTCCAGAATCCAACAAAATGCAAACCGGAATCAAGAGTTTCATTCTCAACTTTACCAAATACTGTAATAATACCGGTGTGTCCTGTAGGCACAAGAGTTGCTGATGAAACAAAGATACCGATTATGATAACAATAATCGCCGTAGGTATTGCTGCGCCCCAACTAATATCATTGTAACGCATAATTCCTACTACAACAGCTGCAATAAGTACAAATAAAGCTAACACTACTATTCCCATTTTGATTTTTCCTCCTAGAATATTATTTTGTAAAGTATAAATGGTAATACTATTTGAACCAGGTGAAGTGCCTGATCGGTAACAAGATTAATTGCAAGTATATTACATTTTGTATCATCAATATATGCATGTATTGGTGTTTGTAGTATTACTAATATAATATAATACCAATAACATTCATAATAAAGTAATGGTAGAAATGTAATAAATGCCCAAGAAAAACTATGTACAAGCAAAACTACTATATAGTCACGCTTATACATTTTTCTTTTATTTTCCGGCACATTTTGTAACTCGATATCCCAAGTTTTCTTTTGTTTGTATAGGGACATGAAGTTATTTTGAAATACAAAGTCAGCAAAGATGTGTGCAAACACCATTGCTAATAAAATTATTCCGTCCATATTAACACCTCGTTATTTGTGGTGGGCTCATTTTCCAACCATTTTTATCTTTACCACTATTATCCGTATAGTCATAATAATATGGTCTAACGTCATCTTCAATACTATTCCAGTTATTCCATTCAGTCATAACATAACCCAAATCCGGTCCGCCATCATCTTTAAATAATACTCTACTACAGTCTCTGCATCTAATATTAAAGAAAATATCTTTGTCTTTAATTTTATGAACAATTACTCCTCTGCCACCGCATAGACGACATTTAGTGATAGGAATACCATCATATACACGGGTTTGTTCAAGAAGTGGCTGATTTTGTTTTGATTCCATCATTCTTCTTTTATTTTCAGAGACTGTAACTATAACCATACCAACTATAATAGCAACCAATACCAAACCTGATATAATTAAAGTCATTATTTACTCCTTCCATTCTCTACCAAATGGTTTAGTTAATGCTTGTTTTACATATTTTGCTTTAATACCATCAGTATCTTCTTTTTTATCAAGTTCAAGGTACTCGATAATCTTATTGATAGTATCAACTTCAATTTGAAGGTAAATATCTTTGTCCTTCTTATCAATTTTAGCATCAATATACTTCGAAGCAGCAAGTAATCCTGTAGCAATCATATCTCTACTTTTCTTAATCTGCTTTGATAGCAATACAATAATAAACCAAGTCATTAAAAAACCAAGACTTATAGTAAAGTTTATTGTTTCCATATTTCCTCCATTAAATCAATTTCTCAACATCAAGCAAGTCTGCAATTTTTGAAATCGAACTGGACTTCTTATGAAAGAGTATTTCATTATTCACAGTTACTTTTTCCAAATATCTTGCTGCAGCATGGTTATTGTAAAACTTCTCAGCATCTTCATATTTATCATATTTGGCTAATATTGATCCATTAGTGTTTCTCACTAAATACTTTGTAGCTTTACTCATACTCTCTCCTTCTTTTATAAAAACTAAAGACTAAAGACTAAAGGGACCATAGTTTCCTACGATCCCTTTTACAGCTACTCAAATATCTTACTGATCAATCGTCGCTGACATAACTACATCTGAATGATAAGTTTCTCCGGTAATCTCAGTTCCCTTATCAAGCCAGTCCGGTTCATCACAGATAGTTATAGTTGCATAGGTAGGCTTAGCGTTATCGTCCATTAACCCGATTACGTAAGGAACTCCATCTCTTGCATCATGAACTCTATCTCTGAGATAGTCATTAATGATGTAATCCTTGTTAATTTCCTCACTACTCTTTGTAATGGCCTTACCAAGCTTAAAGCCACCTACTGCAGCTGCTACTGATCCAACACCAGCTACGATCCAAGGAAATGCCTTCTTAAACTTCTCCTTGAAACTTGTCTTCTTTGTTTCTTCTGTAGTTACATTCTCTTTAATTTCTTCTGCCATTTTTAAATCCTCACTTTCGTAATTTTTAAAATATTTGAGACTTTCGCCTCGTCATTACACGAACAAATGTTTTCGCGAAGTTAGATTCATATAACTTAAGGACTCGTGTAATTTATTACACTATTATGCGAGTCATTCCTTTATATGTACTTCAAGTTCATCCCAATAAATAAACCAACGCCAATATGTTTTCTTTATTGCATATGGTTCTTTGTCATCGGATAAATCATAATATACTTTTGTTTTTTCCATTTTGATATGGTTTAACTCTTTATTTTCATTAAGATAATGTATAACCGTAGAGTTACCCTCATAAGTAATATCAAATATCTTATATGTTGCTGTAGAATCTACGCAACGATAATCTGAGGTAATTGAGCTACGTATAGACAATACTCCCCATAATGCAAGAATCACCGCACCTACAAATAATACAATTGCAACTATTCCTCCAATAATAGAATTAGTATGCTTTATTAAAAAGAATGTTAATGCTGCAACCAATACTATTACTGCGATAATTCCAAGTATAATCGTAATAACATCTAAATTCATATTTACCTCCTATTGTCAGCATAATACTTTTTACGATACTCTTTCTTTCTATCACCATTCTTACTAATCCAATCTTTGTAATAATCACGATGATAAATATAAGATTCAGCTTCATCTCTGGTTAAGTTACGTTCATTCATTATTGCAAGTACTTCATCTTCATCATAACTTCTTTTTCCAAACAATACTAATCATCCCTTTCCAAAATTGTTTTTATTCGTTTAAACAACCCTTTGCAATAAGTTTGTGATAAATCAATCTCACCATTTGTAGGTTTTTCGAGAATATCTTTGAATATTGACTTATCAGAATTTGAGCAGTAATACTTATACATGTTATACATAATCCAAGCATAGTTATTATTAATTAAATAATCAACTTTACTTAAATGTGACATACTATTGCTCTTCCAAACACTTGCTCTCATAAATCCAGGTGGTAACTTTTCAGGGTCATCACTTTCGTCATTATCGACGAGTTCATTATACCACTCTTCGAGAAATTCCTGACGTTCTTCTTTTGCTTGAATCATCAAATCATCTTTATACTGTTTACCATCTGCAAAGTCTCCGCCATATCGATATATGTATGTTTTTATTGGCAGAAACAATATTCCTCTGCATTCATGAAATATCTTATGTGTTGCAAAGTTGTCTTCATGTGGATAACCTTCTTTATACTCAACTTTATCAAATACGCTTTTACGTATAAGTTTATTCCAACTTGCATTAAAGGCTAGCTCATGTGAATTCATCATATCGGAAGGTGACTCAGAGAATCTACATATTTCATACATTGCGTCATAACGATTATAATATAATATAGGTTTATCTTTAAGATTGCCACCAAGTACTGTTCTACGATATGACCTTAAAACATCTCCAATAATCATATCTATTTCAGAACCCATATATGCATACCATTCCTGCATAGCACTCCACATGGTTTTTAAAGTTAATCCCCACATATAATCGTCTGCATCTATAAAATAAAGCCATTCTCCTCGAGCATTTAAGATTCCGTAGTTACGGCACGCAGCAAGGCCTCTATTTTCTTTGTTATGATGAATAGATAATGGTTGGGTACGTAAATCAATTGTCCAATTTTGTCTAAACTTTTCAAGACAATTTAAAGTTTCAAGATTAGTACTACAGTCATCAACTATAATAATTTCATAGTCTTTAAACTGTTGATACGATATAGAACTTAATGCCTCTTCAAGTTTATCTTTTGGAGTATTGTATACGCATAAGATTACAGAAATAGTTACATCGTGATTAACCCAAGGTTTTAAATCATCTATTTCCATAGGCAACTCCTTTATATATCACTTTGTAAATAATGAAGAATTGTCTCACCACAAGTATCTGACTTATCTTTAGCACAGAAATCTGCAACAAGACATTCCCACATAACACATTTTGAATGCTCTATCATACCGCCCTCTAAGATAGAAGCCAGTTGTTCATCGGTAAGCTTAGCCATATCGAGGAGTATTTTATCTTTACCCTTCATTTGGTGCCTCCTCACTTAAAACACCTTTAAAGTCATCTAAGTAGAATGAAGCTTTTATGCACATCCAAACACCAGGATGCTCTTCAATACTAAGATGAGCTTTAAAACACCAATCACCTTCACTTCCAAAGTCATTAACATTAATCCGGTTAATGATAGGTACATAGAATTCATAATTGTTATTATTGTGAGTGAAATGGTAAAAGAACCCACGGTCATCATAGTTAAATCCTACGATTCTTGTTATAACAATATCGATGCCAAAAGTATCACTCATCAATTTATTAAAGTATTCATACTTACTTTTTTCAGGATCTTTTTTACGTTTGTCAATCTTTTCGTCACTTTGTAACCTATCTAGCCAATGACGAGCTTGATTAATACTTGGAACGTAATTAAATCCAATATAATCAACGTTTTTATGATATATTTTAACCGCTTGTTCCTGAAGTAAATCATATTCATTTCGAAGGTCTTCTATCAGTTGCTCTTTACTCTCAAGCCTTCTTTTTGACTCTTTTACCTGGAATTCAAATGACTTTCTTTTTGCATCTTCCTGCATCTTTATAATACTCTTTACATCATCTACAATATATTTGAAACTATCAACATCATCAAGATTCATTGATTACCTCCATTAATTGTGACTCTTTATAAGCAAGAAGTCTACTAAAGTTAATATACGACTTCTGTACTATTGCCTGAACTTGTTTCTTGAACTCATAATTCTGTTTCTTTAATTCTTCTTCATATTTCTTTTTATTGGTAGTGATAGTAATATCTTTACCTTCCATATAATGTCCACCACCGGTTGCATAATACTCACCAGCTATCTCTTTCCAAACAGTTCCAAGTTTCTTTTGAGTTGACTGGAAGATAACATAACTTGGCAAGTTTGTACCATAAGTCATTACTTCATCCGCAAGGTCATAAACCCAATCTGGAGTTTCAATATTACCTAAATCACGCTTTGTCTTATCTGCATATTGACCAGAAGCCATAATAACGGAAAGAATACCTTCATACTTGTCGTTACGCATCCACTTTTCGCCATTTAAATATCTATTGAGCATAACACCCATGGTTGCAATAAGATTCTGTATGACTTCATCTTCTGTTTTACCAGTATGACCATTCTCTGAATAAGCCGCATCACCCATATTTTTTACATCTTTCTTAGTATGCTCCATTACGGGAATTACTGTATCAGCTTTGACAGTTATCGGAGTAATAAGACAAAGAATAAGTAACAAAGTTAATATGAACTTCATTTAATCTCCTCCCCAAATATACTAATAAAACAATCTTTGCATAGATGTTTATATATTACTTTTTTATTTTCATCTCTTTCTACATAATCAAAATTAATAAGTATATCCGGCTCTACTTCAAGCGAATAAAACTTATTACCCACATTAATAATCTGTCTACATCTATCACACGCATAAGTTCTCATAATACCTCCTTAACACTGTATAACGCCGGCAACACAATCATGATTAAACATACCAACTAATACTTTTTCTCCAGCATCAGCAAATAACTTATAAAAGTAATGACATTCGCTGTCGTTTTCTGTAGAAACTTCCTTAAGATCAAAATGATGTGCAAAGACTTCATATTCAGTTTGACCAATTTCATTTCCATTTACATCGTAATTTAATACTAATACTTTATATCTATTCATTTAGTTTCCTCCTTATCGACATCTAATACCATCATGATCAAATTCGCCACCAACAAGTAATCTATAAAGATTGTGTACCATTCTAATCATTCTTTGTGTATGCTCATTTTCTCCTAACTTTATTTCAAACATATCTCCTTGCACTGGGTGAATAAAGATTCTGTAACCTTTTGTAAATAAATCAGTAGTGCACAAGAGAATCTGAGTTGTATTAATACGTGCATACATCATTGAATCTATAGCATGTTGTACAAGAGTATATGAATGTATACTCCAATCCGGATAAGATCCAAAGTAAAAATGTATTTGC
>Ga0265299_10004087_pt1 | contig 13965 bp, 10 predicted proteins | sample AusTroGonzalo_MG_4_FD_193485 | JGI IMG/M metagenome (GOLD analysis project Ga0265299, IMG submission 193485) | Bovine rumen microbial communities from tropical cattle in Woodstock, Queensland, Australia - Gonzalo_02 | ecosystem: Host-associated > Mammals > Digestive system > Stomach > Rumen ...
CCTTCACATCCAGGGCCGCACGTTTCTCGTCCAGGCGGATCTGGAAGTCGGAAATCACGTTCATATAGTTGATAAATGCCTCGTACGGGGTGTCGTACGGGTTAAAGTATTTGTGCACTTCTCCGTCAGAGAAGAACTTGGTGCACATGTAGTAGAAATGGTCGCTTTCCTGGAGGTGGCCATAGTCCAGCCAAAGGTCAGGGTCGTTCACGATGGAAAGCTTTTCCGTCATGGCGTAGACCTTCTTGAAGGCCTCGCTCTGGAGCTCGTTGCCCAGCCAGGCGGTGACGTCTCTTTCTTCATCGGCCCAGGAGATGGGATCATCTACGGCAATGTCAGATACGGGTTTGTACTTCTTGGCTACCTCGGAAGGGGTGGCAAAGCCAAAGGTACCGTCTTTGAGCACGGCGGCCGGCAGGGCCTTCATGAACTCGAAGATACCGGTATCAACGCTCTGGTGCTCGCCAAAGGTCTCGTAATCCATGAACAGGTTTACGATGTCACCTTCCTTGGCGCTTTCCTTCATCCAACCCACATACTGCTCAGCGGTAACCTTGTTCTGGTTAAAGCGGAAGGCGATATCGTCCGACAGCGTGTAGTTGCGGAGCAGGAGCTTGAGCTTGGGCTGGGTTTCCCCGGTGTATACGTAGTTGGGGCTCTGCCAACCCATGATGTGGCGGGCGCCCTCGGTGAGCATGGTCTTGTAGCCCATGTCGTACACCATTTCACCAATGCCGTTGGAGTAGATGAGCTCGGTATTGCGGAAAGTGACGGGCTTGACGCCGAACAGTTCCTCAATGAGGGCCGAATGTTTCTCCACCTGATGACGGAACTCCGACTCGGAGGCCAGGGAAGCCAGGGAGTGGTAGTAGGTCTCGGCCAGGAACTCCACCTTACCGGTGGCGGCCAGGGCCTTGAAACTATCGATGACCTCCGGAGCAAAGCGCTGGAACTGCTCCAGGGCGCTGCCGGAGATGGAATAGGCAATCTTGAACTTACCCTTATTCTTGTCGATGAGCTCCAGCATGAGCTGGTTCATCGGAAGGTAGCACTTCTGGGCTACGCGGCGCAGGATGGTCCGGTTGGCGAAATCGTCGTAGTAGTGCGAATCCTTGCCAATATCGAAGAATCTGTACAGGCGCAGACGGGTGGGCTGATGGACCTGGAAATACAGGCAGATACTCTTAGATGCCATAATATCTTATTTTACTACTGATTCATAAACTTGCTTGAGCTTGGCGCATGCCCCGTTCCATTTGAGGGCATTTACCTCGTCGTATCCCATGCGGGCGCTGAAGTCCGCGAGGGCCGGGTAAGAGAGGAGGGCGTAGATGTCGTCGGCCATGGCGTCCACGTCCCAGAAGTCCACCTTGAAGGCGTATTTAAGGATTTCTGCGGCGCCGGACTGCTTGGAAATGATGGACGGCACACCGGTACGCATGGCCTCCAGCGGAGAAATGCCAAAGGGCTCGGAGATGGACGGCATGATGTAAACGTCCGAGAGGGCGAACATCTTCTGCACATCGGCTCCGCGGAGGAAGCCGGTAAAGTGGAAACGGTCGCTGATGCCCAGGCGGGCGGCGTGACGGATGGCGCGGTTCATCATATCACCGCTGCCGGCCATCACAAAGCGGACGTTCTTGGTGCGCTTGAGCACCTTGGCAGCTGCCTCAATGAAGTACTCGGGTCCTTTCTGGTAGGTGATACGGCCCAGGAACGTGACAACGGGTTCCTTGACGCCGCGCTCCACCACCAGGTTCTCACGGCCGCTGAAGTCTACCGCGTTGTGCACGGTAACCACCTTGGCGGGATCTATTCCGTAACGGTTAATAACGGTGGCGCGGGTGAGGTCACTCACGGTAACCACACGGTCTGCCACCTGCATGCCCTTTTGCTCAATGGCAAAGACACGGGTGTCGATGTTGTCTACGCTGCCGCGGTCGAAGGACGTGGCGTGCACATGGATTACCAGCGGCTTGCCGGTAAGCTCCTTGGCGGCGATGCCGGCGTAGTAAGTGAGCCAGTCGTGGGCGTGGATCACGTCAAAGTCATCCTTGCGCTGCATGGCAATGGTGCCGCCCACCATGGCATAACGGGCTACCTCTTCCATGAGGTTGGCTCCGTACTTGCCGGAGAATTTGAACTTCTGGCCAAAGCTGATGGAGAAGTCCTTTACCTGGCGCTTCTTGTCCTCTTCCACCAACTGACCGAACTCCTCGGGGTCTGCGTAGGGAACCAGGTTGGAACCAATGTGGATGAACTTGACCTTGTCCAGGTATTCTTCCACCGTTCCGGCCACGTTCTCAACAGCCACATCCGAGGCGTTGATGATGGTGGTTGCGCTCTGATCTTCGTCTCCGGAGGCCGAGGGCATCACAAACAGGGTTTCAACGCCATTGTAGGCCAGGCCCTTTACAATGCCTTCACAGGCCGTACCCAGACCGCCTGCAATATGGGGAGGAAACTCCCAACCAAACATTAGTACTCGCATAGCTTAATCCTCCCTGTATTTACTGATGAGCCAATTGATGTTTAGGAGGGCCGATGTGGTCATGGCCGAAGAGATGGCACCGTGCGGCTCGTGCGGCGGGTCTCCGTCGTAAAGCTCGGAGAAGCAGCCCACACCGTGCTTGGAGAGGTCTTCGTAGAAGCCTTCCGTAACGTACTCTGCCTTCTTGACAAAGTTGGCGCCCATCATGTTGAAGCCGGCATAGCAGTACTGGGCCAGCAGGAAAGGCCAGGCGCAGCCGTTCATGTAGGCTTCGTCTCTCTGGTGCTGGTTGCCTTCGTATACGCCCTTGTAGCGGACGTCACGGGGGCTCAGCGTGCGGATACCGCGGCGGGTCACCAGCTCTGCGTTAACTACGCGCATTACCTCGCTCACTACCTCGTCCGATACGCAGCGATGGTCCAGGGATACGGCCCAAAGCTGGTTGGGACGCAGCTCCAGGTGCTGGCCGTTGTTGTCTACATAGTCTGCCAGGAAGCCCATGCCCGCGTTCCAGAACAGAGGTTCGAAGTTTTGCTCGATGAGTTCTTTCACCGGCGTCCACTTCTTGGCAAAGGCGCTGGCTTTCTTTTCGTGCTCCAGGGCAAAGCAGATGGCGTTGTACCAAAGGGCATTGGTCTCCACCTGATAACCGGCACGCTCGGTAACGGCGCGGCCGTTGATATAGGCGTTCATCCATGTGAGGGCTACACCGTCCTTCTGGGCCCACAGGAGGCCGTTGGGCTGCATAGCTACCTCCTGGCGCTTGCCCGGGAGATAACTTTCAATAATGGTCTTCATCACCGGACCGTACTTTTCCCACACAGCCTTGGGATGCCCGTTGTAGGCAATGTACTGCTGCAGGGTTACAGCCATGAAGAGCGGAGCCTCCACCTGAGTGGTGCGGCTGGTAAGACGCTCCTGGTTGGCGGCGATGAGGTTGTCCAGGATTTCTTCAAACTCCTTGGGGTTGTGCTTTCCGTAGAGGGTGATGCCCGGCAGGGATGCCAGGGTTTCTCTCAGCAGACCCGTATACAGCCAGCTGTAACCGGCTACAATGCGCTTGATGCCGCCATCCTCGCGGATGAGGGAATCGGCCTGGCGGACCAGCTGATCGTGGAAAGACGTAATGGGGCCGATCTTTTCCACCACGGCGTTGAAGCGACGCTTGAGAGTACCGGCCTTTACGGGCTCGCCTGCGTTGGCGCTTACCACCAGGGTGTCTCCGCTGTGGAGTTCCACTTCAAAGCTGCCGGGGACCAGGAGGTCTTCCCTGCAGTCGAAGCCGCGGCGCATCTCGTCGGAATACGTGATGCCCTTGTACCACACGGGATTGGCTTTAAAGGAGGTTGCGGCGCTAAGCTGGAGATTGAGCACCGGGAAGTTTTCATAGAGGCAGAATGCAGCGCCGTTCTGCACGGGGGTGAAGCCCGTGTTGGCGGTGGCATTTTCTCCGGTGAGGCCGTGTACGCTGCGGAAAGCCAGGAAAGGCTTGAGCTCCAGCTTGACCTTGGCCGGGGCGTTGACCAGCTCGTACTGAATGAGCAGCTGGTTGCTGTCCGGCGAAAGGGCTATGCGCTTGCGGAACACGATTTCACCGATTTTGTAGGTAACACACGGGACGGGGTCGGCATCAAAGTCCACGATGTACTTGTGGCCGCGGGGCTCGTAGATGTCCCCATAGCAATGGATTCCCAGATTGAAGCGCTTGCCTCTAAGGGTCAGGCTCTCATCGAGGGAACTCAGCAGCAGGTGGCGGAAGCCATCGAACTTTTCTACCGGAACCGCCAGCAGGCCATGATAGCGACGCGTATTGCACGTTACGATGGACGTGCTGCAGAACGCGCCGGTCTTGTTGGCCAGGAGAATCTCTCGTTTAAGGGAATACTCGAGATTCACCAGCTCCGACTTGTTGAATTTCAAAAAAGCCATAAATATGTGTTTATATTTGCTTCAATACAATCGCCGTACGGGCAGGCAGGTACAACTTAAGGGTGTGGTCATACGCCTGATTGCCGTTGGGGCATCTTTCCGGTAGGGTTACGTGGTGCTCTCCCTCCTTGATACGGCTGAAGCCGTTGAACCTAAGTTCGTCGGAGTCCAAAACAACTACGTACTCCCCCGCCGGCGCCGAGACCCCATAGTCTGCGAACGAACCCGCGGGCGAGAAATTCAGTGCAAAGATACAGTTTTTCCGTTTGAAAATCAAGATTTTCTTCTCCTCGTCGGCCACCAGAAGCTCCGGGTGGGCGTTCAGGAGGTTCTCTTTCTTGAACAGATGAATCATTTCCGCGTCAAAGCGGCGGAGGTCTCCGTAGCGGAGGTCTTCGTTATCGGCCAGAGACCACTGGCGGCGGGCATATTTGAACGACCAGCCGTTTCCTTCTCTGGGGAAGTCGATCCACTCGGGATGGCCGAATTCGTTGCCCATGAAGGTGAGGTAGCCGTCTCCGGCGGTGCCGGCGGTAACCAGGCGGATGAGCTTGTGCAGCGCTACGCCACGGTCCACGATGCCGTTCTGGCTGTCTTTGCGCATGGCAAAGTACATTTCCTTGTCCATGAGGCGGAAGATGATGGTCTTGTCTCCCACCAGGGCTTGGTCGTGGCATTCTGCGTAGGAAATGGTCTTTTCGTCTACGCGCTTGCCGCTGAGCTCCCACCAGATTTCTCCCATGGACCACTGCTCGTCGCTTCTTTCCTTGATCCACTTGATCCAGTGGTCTGCAATGCCCATGGACATACGGAAGTCGAAGCCCACGCCAAACGCCTCGAACGGGGCGGCGAGGCCGGCCATGCCGGACATATCCTCGGCGATGGAGAAGCCTGCGGGGTTGATTTCCTTGACCAGGCGGGTGGCCAGGGCCAGGTAGATGACGGCATCCTCGTCCACTCCGCCGTCAAAGTACAGGCTGTAGTCCACGAAGTCCTTGCCCAGGCCGTGGTCCCAGTACAGCATGGAGGTAACGCCGTCAAAGCGGAAGCCGTCTATGTGGTACTCCTCCATCCAGTACTTGACGTTGGACAGCAGGAAGTAGCGGGTTTCGTCTTTTCCGTAGTCGAAGCAGCGGGAGCCCCAGGCAGGGTGACGGCCGGCGGGACCCTGGTGGAAATATAGGTGGTCCGTTCCGTCAAACTCGCTCAGGCCTTCCAGCGTGTTTTCTACGCTATGGCTGTGCACGATATCCATGATAACGGCTATGCCCTTGCCGTGGGCGTCGTCCACCAGGGCCTTGAACTCCTCGGGCGTACCGAAGCGGGAGCTCAGGGCAAAGAAGTTGGAAACCTGGTAGCCGAAGGAGCCGTAGTAAGGGTGCTCCTGCAGGGCCATGATCTGGATGGTATCGTAACCCAGGGCCTTGACCTTGGGCAGTACGTCTTTGCGGAATTCTTCAAACGTGCCCACTTTCTCCTTCTCCGAGGCCATACCGATGTGGCACTCGTAGATGAGCGGATGCGGGCGCTTGCCGGCGTGGCCGTGCTTCCACTGGTAGGGCTTGGGGGCCCAAACCTGAGCGCTGAAGACCTTGGTTACCTCGTCCTGCACCACACGCGTGGCGTAGGAAGGGAGGCGCTCACCGCCGCCGCCCGGCCATTCGATGTAGAGTTTATACAGCTGGCCGTGCTTGAGGAACATCGCGGGGATCTTGAGTTCCCAGTTGCCGTTGCCAACGGGCTGGAGGGCATAGGCATCCGTGCGCTTCCAGTTGTTGCAGTCTCCGATGAGGAAAATCTTGGAAGCGTTGGGGGCGAATTCACGGAACACCCAGCTGCCGTCTTTGAGTTTGTGCAGGCCGTAGTAAAGGTGGTTGTTCACAGCGTCCTTGAGGAGGCCGTCTCCGGCAATGTGCTTAAGCGTTTGCCAGATATGCTCGTGCCGGGCGTCGATAGCGCCTTTGTACGGCATGAGCCAGGGGTCTTGTTCGTAGATCTTTTTCATACCTTACTCCTTGTCCAGTGAATCAATCTTATCTTTTACGGTGCGCAGGTACTCCCGGCACTGTTTGAGAAGTTCCTTGCTTCGGCCAATGAGCGCGTCGATATCGTCCAGCTTGGTTTCTGGATTCTCCACCTTGGCTGCGATTTCTTCCAACTCGGCTATCGCCTTTGCGTAATCAAACTTCTGAGCCATATCAATTATGCAGTTTTAACTTGGTTATTATCTATCTTGTCACTGAAAATCTCATCTACCTTGGCGGTGAGGGAACCGTCCGTGAAGCGGACTCCAATACGGTCTCCCTTGGACACCTTGTCCACGGTTTTTAGCACTTTGTTGTCTTTTCCGGTTACCAGCACGTAACCCAGGGCCAGGATGCTGCGAGGGTCCGAGGCTTTGATAAGGGCCTCCTTGAGGGCCACCTTGGAAACCTCTGCACTCACGCGGGCCTGGGCGGCAAACTGCACGCGGTGGGCGGCGGTATCGCGGAGCCGCGCCACGTCTGCGTACTTATGCAACAGACCCTTGGAAATGCGGCTTACGCTTCTTTGCAGCAGAACCTCCAAAGAGCCAATCCGGCGCTGGACAGCCTGCCGGATGGCGGCATCGGCCTGGCTTACCCTAAGCTCGCTCTTGGCCACCAGGCGCTGCACCGAAGTGCCAATTCTGCTGGCCAGGCGGTCCAGGATGGCATCCTGCTCCTCGTAAGCCTCCAGGAAAAGGTCTGCCAGGGCGGTGGGGGTTTTTACGCTGGCATGGGCCACCATGTCTGCAATATGCACGTCTTTGTCATGGCCGATGGCGGTAACTACCGGCACGGGGCAGGTGGCAATGGCCACAGCCAGCTCATAATCGTCGAAGCAGGCCAGATCCAGCTCGGAGCCGCCGCCTCTGAGGATGAGGATGGCGTGGTAATTCTTTTCTCCGGCTTCTTCCAGGGCTTGCATGATGGAAGCGGGAGCCTGTTCTCCCTGAACCAGGGCCTCAAACAAATCCAGCTGGAAGGCGTAACCCTCCGGGTTGTCCAGAAGGTGATGACGGAAGTCCTGATAGCCGGCGGCCGTTTTGGATGTGATAACGGCCAGGCGGTACGGAAGGTCCGGCAGGGCCAGTTCCTTCTGCATTTCCATGTATCCCTGGGCCGTGAGCTTCTCTATGGCCTTCTTGCGCTCCAGGGCCTGCTCTCCCAACGTAAAGGCGGGATCTATGTCTTCTACAAAGAGGCTGATACCATAAAGTTCGCTGTAGCTAACGGTTACCTGCACCAATACGGTGAGGCCGGCCTGCAGCCGCTGACCGGTGGCCTGCTCGAAAAACTGGCTCAGCTGGGGATACTTCCACTTCCAGATCATGGCGCGGGCTTCCGCGATGGATTTGCCGGAACGGCTCTGGGAAAGGGTAAGATAGCAGTGACCGTTGGCGCGAGGGCTCCAGGAGGCTATTTCTGCCTTGACCCAGTATCTTCCTGGAAAGGCATCTGCAATGCTCTCCTTGATCCGGTTCTGGAGTTCCAGAAGCTCTATGTAGTTTTTACCCTCCATAGGTCACTCCTTATTTCTACAATTATAACAAAAAATCCGCGGAAATCCACGGATTTTTGAAAAAATCGTATTTAGCGCCAGTGATACCCGGCTTTTATGGAGAACTGATCATCGGGTGAATCCAGCTTGAAACGGCTGTCCGGAGAGAGGAAAAAATTGTTGATGTTAGCTCCCAGTAACGTCTTCCAAAGCGGTACTTTCACTTCCCGGGCCGAAGCCCCCCAGAGGAAGTTCCCGTAGTTGTGGTGATTATAGGCCACAGTACCTTCTTTTGCCGTTTTTGCCACATAATACGTATTCCTGAAAACCCCGTATTCGGGCCGGATAGCGAAGTCCAAAACGCCTCCGTAAGCGCTGTTTTTCAGAAGGAAAATACACCCCGGGAAGAAGCCCTTGGAAGGGGCTGTGGACGCCCCGCAAATTTCCATGGCGCGGGCAATTTCTTCCGAGCTCACCAGGTGGACCCGCTTGTCCGGTCCCATCTGGGAATCATCGTAGCCGGGGTCCGAAAACTGCGCCACAACAGGCTCCTTTCCTTCTCCCTGCCAGACAATCAGGGGGCCGTGCTCATAGCCGGACTGTACGCGGCTCAGGAAACGGCCATCGGCCCCAAAGAGGAAGGCTTTTCCGTCCAGGGGGTCCGGAGAAAGCAGCGCATCCAGCCCGCAGAGGCGGCTGGCCTCCAGGGCCCACTTCCACTCGGCCAGCGGATTCGGAGCCTCCGGCATGGGGTTCCAGGGGGCGCGGCCGGTGGTATCGGCCTCTCTCCAGGAAAGGGTATCCCTGCGTCCCGTAGGGCCATAAACGGCCATGGTGAGGACCTGATCTCCGGAATAGGTATAGGACCTCCTCTCCCAATGATCGGCGTTCTTGAAATAGGTCACATGGGAGGGATGAGCGCTGTCCGGCGCGTAAGCGTAAGCCTTGAGACTGAGCGTATTATCCAATGAATCCAGGTGCTGGATTACCAGCGGCTTTCCCTGGTCCCAGATGACTTCCGTATGCTCTCCGCGGGCCCCCAGGATGGCCTGCCCGTACACGGGCACAGCCAGCGCCAGGAACAGCGCGAACGGAAAGATACGGCGCACCATGGTTTAGAATTGGGGCTCGAAGTGAGGAATGGGCTTGAGCTTGAAAAGGTTGGTGGCGTTCTTGTGATCGATGAGCGCTTTTACCTTGGGATCTTCGCAAACTCCCGTGCGGATGTATTTGTCCAGGACGGCATAAGTAAAGCCCAGATTGTCCTCGTCCGTTTTGCCGGTGAGGCCGTCGGAAGGGGCTTTCTCCACCAGTTCGACGGGCAGACCCAACACTTTACCGATGGCCACCACTTCCTGCACGGTAAGGCCTCCCAGGGGCGAAAAATCGCCGGCGGCGTCTCCGTAGCGGGTGCTGTAACCTACCCAGTCTTCGGAGAGGTTGCAGGTGTTTACCACGCGGCCGTTGTTGCTCTGGGAAATGGCATAGAGGGTGGTCATACGAAGACGCGGAGCCATGTTGATGTAGGTCTGGCGGCTGGCCTCTTGGCCCAGCTGAGCCTCTACCTCGGCCATCAAGGCCTTGAAGGCGGGACCTACGTTTACGTTGTAACGCTTGATGCCCAGGTGCTTGATAAGCTTGACGGAGTCGTCAATATCGGGCTGGACGCCATTGGGCATGGTAACACCAATTACGCGGTCTACACCCAGTGCCTCCACGCAAAGGGCGGCACAAACGCTGCTGTCTTTACCACCGGAAATTCCCAGCACAGCATTGCAGCCGGGGCCATTCTCTTCAAACCAGTCGCGAATCCATTGCACGCACTGGTCTTTAACTTTTACTGCGTCGAACATAGTTTATTTAGCTCGTGTATATACCTGAATGGGGCAGCCCTCGAAGTCGAAGTGCTCGCGGAGTTTGTTCTCCAGGAAGCGCTTGTACGGGTCTTTTACCCACTGCGGCAGGTTGCAGAAGAAGGCAAACTGCGGGGTGCGGGTGGGGAGCTGCGTCACGTATTTGATCTTGATGTATTTTCCCTTCCATGCCGGCGGCGGGTAGTTCTCAATCTCCGGCAGCATGGCATCGTTAAGGGCCGATGTGGAGATCTTCCGGCGCATGTTGTCTGCCACGCGGGCGGCGGCGTCCAGCACGTCCAGGATGCGCTGCTTGTTGAGCACGGAGGTGAAGATGATGGGAATGTCATTGAAGGGGGCCAGACGGGCCTTGAGGCCTTCCGTATAGTCCCTCATGGTGTTTACGTCCTTCTCAAAGAGGTCCCATTTGTTCACCACAATCACGCAACCCTTGCGGTTTTTCTGGATTACGTTGAAGATATTCATATCCTGGGCTTCCATACCCAGGTTGGCGTCTATCATGAGGATGCACACGTCGGAGTGTTCGATGGTGCGCATGGCGCGCAGCACGGAGTAGAACTCCAGGTCTTCCGTGACCTTGCCGCGTTTGCGCATGCCGGCGGTATCCACAATCATGAACTCATGACCAAACTTGTTATAGTAAGTGGAGATGGAGTCGCGGGTGGTGCCGGCTACCGGCGTCACAATGTTGCGCTCCTCTCCCAGCAGGGCGTTGGTAAGGGAGCTCTTGCCCACGTTGGGGCGGCCCACGATGGCAATGTGGGGGATGTCGGCGTGGTCATCGGCCTGTACATCATCCTCGGGGAGTACCCTCAGAATCTCGTCCAGGAGGTCACCGGTGCCGCTTCCGTTGGCGGCCGATATGGTCCAGACCTCTCCCAGACCCAGGCTGTAGAAGTCGAAGGCGTCGTACATCTTTTCTCCGCTGTCCACCTTGTTCACGCACAGGACCACCGGCTTCTTGGAGCGGCGCAGCAGGTCTGCAATCTCGGAATCGTAGTCCGTGATGCCCGTGGCGGCTTCGCACATGAAGAGCACCACATCGGCCTCTTCGATGGCTATGCCCACCTGGCGGCGGATGGCATCTTCAAAGACGTCATCGGAATTGGACGTATAACCGCCCGTATCCACTACGGAGAATTCGCGGCCGTTCCACTCGCACTTGCCATAATGACGGTCACGGGTTACACCCGCCGTCTCATCTACAATGGCCTGGCGCATTCCTACCAGGCGGTTAAAAAGCGTTGACTTTCCTACATTCGGTCTCCCGACTATTGCTACTAAAGCCATAAGATTCTAATTTTTTGCAAAGATACACTTTTCTTCGTCAAAAGCGGGGCTTTCGATGCCGAAGAAGCGTAAAACACTGTGAAATACATGATGTTGCCCCACCCAGTCCAGGGGTTTTACCTTGAGGTCCGGGGCATCGGTCCACACCACGAAGGGAATCTCCAACTGCTCGCGCGGGGCCATGGAATAGGGCACGCCGTGCATGTAGAGGTTGTTTTCTCCCAGGGATTCTCCGTGGTCGGAGACAAAGAGCACGCAGCCCCGACGGTCCGGCAGGTTCTTTACCATCTCTATCACGGAGTGCATGAGGTAGTCCGTGTATACCAGGCTGTTGTCGTAGGCGTTGTTAAGCTCTTCGGGGCTGGTTTTGGCCATTTCCACCGTATTGCAGACGGGTTTGAACACCTCGAACTCCGGCGGATAATTGGTGTTGTAGGCCGGGCCGTGATTGGTGTAGCCGTGAATGACCACAAAGATTTTATCGGCCTGGCTGTTCTTTAATTCTTCTTCCAGACCGGCCAGGAGGATGCCGTCGTATCGGCCCTCTTCTTCAGGGTACATCTCCCTTAGCTGGTCAATTCTGTAGTACTTTTCCGTATGCACCGGCGGTTCTCCCCAGTTGCTGGTACGCCAGCTCACGTCTACTCCTGCGCGCTGCAGGTAGTTGGGCAGAATCTCGTGCAGTTCCTTGGTCTCCGTGGGCTCCAGGATGGCCCTTACGCCGGCGGCGGTGTAGGTTGCGGCGGCATCGGCCACCAGGGCCACCACGCTGTCTTTGGAGGTGTAGGGATTGGTTTCCTTGGGGTAGCCGTACAGGGAATAATGGTCCCGACGGGCCGATTCCCCGATCATCAGCACGCACACATCGCGCGTCTCGGAGATGGCCGAAGGATCCGGCAGCAGGATTTCCTTGACGTTCTTCTTGCGCTCTCCGTCAAAGTAGCGGACGGTGTTAACGATATACGACCAGGGCATCAGGAGGCTGCCCAGTTCCGTGGAATTACGGTCTATCCACGGCCAGTTTTTCATGTTGCCGAAGACCACCGCCAGGATGGCTGCCACGGTAATGCCAGCCTGCCCCAGGAAGCGCTTGAAAGAGCCGTAATCCAGCTTTCTCTTGATCACATAGACGGACGGCAGCACGCCCAGCAGCAACACGTAAAACACAAAGGCCCAGGAGAAGAAACCCGATGCCTCAGAATACTGCGTGCGCCATACGTTGCCCATCATTTCGTCCGTTACCAGCACTTCGTAGTTGTTTACGAAGTACAGCATGATGGCATCCCCCACCAGGGTGATGGACACAAGGATACGGCCCACCAGACGGAAGCAGTAAACCAGCAGGTAATAGAACAGGTAATTGAGTCCCACCAAGAGCACCAGGCCCATCACGGTAAGGAGCACACTGTTCCAGCCCCCTTCCAAGCAGGCGGCGGCGTGCCGCGCAAACGGGAAGTGGAAAGCCACCAGCGTGTAGAGGCTCAGAAGCAGGCTGTAAGTGCTCAGACGGGCTTTCTTGGGAGGCAGGGGTATCATTTCTTCTTATACAGGCTTACAAACAGGCAGACGGTGCCGGCCATAAAGGCCAGCAGCAGGAGGTTCCACAGCACGGTGAGCACGCGGTTGAGCGGCTGGTGCTCGTTGTTGAACGGGGTGTCGCTCACGGAGGCGTCGTAGCGGGCAAAGGGGTTGGTATAAATCACTTCCCCGCCCGGGAAAAAGGCGGTGAGACGGGCGTAGGGCTCATCGGCCCCTAAAACATAACGGATGCTGTCCGTGTCTTTCTCCAGCTTCAATGTAGCGTGGTCCTGACCGTTGACGCGGATGCTGTCGGCCCTCTCTGTGAGCGTCATTCGGATGGTGTCTCCCGCCACGCCAATCTGACGGATGGCCGGCAGGCTGTGGTTCTCTTCCCTCTTCACGTCCCAGTCTCCGTTGCCAAAGTCCGGCACGCGCATGGCGTAGTAGCAGCCGGTGAGCAGGGTGTGTTTGATATCTTCATAACGGGCCGAAGGGGTACAGAGGAAGTTGCACCGGATGGCAATCAGATGCGGATTGCGTGCATGATGCAGGTCGTCGTTGGCCAGGCCGAAGCTGTAGTGACCGGCACTGAGGGCCTGGTCCCAGTACTCGTTCTGGGTGCTGATGTGGGTGTCCAGCTCCATAATCTCGTAACCGGTGAGCTTCTCCATATCCGTCTTGGTGAGGCCAATGGTGCGATACGGATGGTTAATCTGGATAAAGTCCGAACCCTTGCCCAGATAATCCAGTTCAAACTGCATCTGGGAGGTGAGGATGGGCAGCAACGGGTCCCAGTGGACTACTTTCTTGCTGCCGAAAACCAGTTTATGAAACTTGAAGGGGCTGTAGCCCTGCTCGTACACGTTCACCTGCAGGGCCTGATCGAAGGGGTGCACCGTGAGCTCGTTGTGGTTGGAGAAAGTCACAATGTCGTAGCCCAGGCCTTCGTAGACGCCGTAGGTTTCCAGGGCGTCGGCCTCGCACTCGTTGGGCGGGAACGGGCCCTTGACCCTTGTGTGCGTATGGAAATTGGCACGCTTCCAGCCCTGTACGGTATCCAACGCGCTGTACGGATTAAAGATATCCGGGCCGCTGAAGGGCTGGGGTTTGCGGAAGCTGTAGATGGGGCTTACGCTGGTGACCAGGATGGCCATCAGAAAGAGCAGCGCCACCGAGGCCACCACTACGTACAGGATATGAAAGAGCTTTTTCATCAGATCTTCTTGCTTTTGGAACGGGGAACCAGCACGCGGAGGGCACCGGGCTGCACATCCAGTTCAAAAGAGGTGCCGCCTTCAAAGGGATCTCCGTCAAAGTGCACGGCTCCGCCGCCGCTTC
>Ga0265299_10004088_pt1 | contig 13962 bp, 13 predicted proteins | sample AusTroGonzalo_MG_4_FD_193485 | JGI IMG/M metagenome (GOLD analysis project Ga0265299, IMG submission 193485) | Bovine rumen microbial communities from tropical cattle in Woodstock, Queensland, Australia - Gonzalo_02 | ecosystem: Host-associated > Mammals > Digestive system > Stomach > Rumen ...
GCCATGACTGTTTGTATTTTCTTGAGCTTCAATGTAATAGATGAATTTCGACCCGGATTCATACAAGGCGGAAATGTCGTCGGAGTAGGTGTTCATCGTGGAGGGGGGCTCCTGGCTCACAGTGTTGAAAAGGTCTTCGCTCTCCACTTTCCGCATGATGTAGTAATGGGAGACCCCTCCGTCCCAATTGTCGTAACCATACCAGGAGAGATGGTTGTTCTGGGCGTTGTTTTCCCCATGAAGCAGGATGTTGTGCGAGATGTTCGAGAAGCCGGCTTCCGCTCCGCAACCGTTCGTGACAAATGTCCTGTAATAGTATGTCCTCCGATTGAAATCGGCGAGGCTGTCGTAGAAGGTGTAGCCGCCAGTTCCGGGGACAAAGGTCTGCGTGCGGAAGTTCTCAAAGCTCACGCCGTCCTCGCTGCGCTGAAGCGTGATGGAGACGAACGGCAGGGTGTCGCCGCTGGTGAGCACCCGGATGCGCACGCACTCGTTGTCGATGACCGACACGGAGCGAATGTAGGTGAAGTCCTGCGACTCATCGGCGGATATCGTGAAATTAATCCGGTTGGTGCTGGCACTGACGGTCCCACCGTTGTTGATGACCCGGACAAAGGCAATGTAGTTCTGGTTGAATTCCAGATTCTCAATGGTGAAACTTGTTCCTGTGCTGGTTCCCGCCATGGTCCACGACTGCCCTTGGTTGCTGCTGAGCATTACTTCGTAATGATTGATGTCGTTCAGCAGATTGGTGTAGGAAGACCATTGAAGGGAGGCGGTTTTGTGGCAGGCATCGGTGCCATTCAGGTGCAGAATCATATTCCCCTGCTGGTTGTTCGTCATCGGGGAAACGTTGCCGCAGGAGTCCATGGTGGCGATTCGGTAGAAGCGGGAGTCGAAGCTCGGGTCAATGACAGGGTCGATCCAGAATGTCTGCCCGTAAATGGTGTCCAAGGGGATGGTTCCGTTGGCGTTAATATAATAGATGATGAACCCCATCATGTAAGAGCTTGAGCCGTGGAATCCGAGCATGACCTCGTTGTTCTGGGTCACCGACACGCTGTCCAGTATGGGGGGCGCAGGGCTGGTGCTGTCTACCATGTGCTCCACAGTGCCGATGGTGGACACGAAGGGGCACTGGGTTTGGAATGTGCCGCTCATGTAATAGTGGGAGATACCCACCTGATAGGAGAGGCTGTTGTCGCAAACATCGGAGGTGTCGGTGTAGTTGTGCTGGGTGTTGGGGACAGAGGCGAACGGCTCAGGGCCGAAGTCCGCCTCGAAACCGCGCTTCTTGTAGATGTCGAAGGTGCTGCCCCAGGAGTTGTCCAAAGTGCTGGTCGGGGATTCCCACTCCAGGAATGCCAACGTGTTCCCAGCTTGCGGGGTCACGGTGATGCTGAACGAATGGATGGTGTCGGAGTAGTAGCTGTTGCCGTTGGAATCCACGGCGACAATATAGCAGTGGTATTGCGTGGCGGTCGGGATGTTGTTGATGTCTTGGGAGCCGTAGTCGCACAAAGTGTAGTTCTGCGTGGCGCTGCTATAGCCGGAAAGACTGTCGCAAAGCACACCGTTGATGTAAAAATAGTATGTCTTGAAATGGATGCAGTCGCCGTTGCTGCTCCAGGCCATTTTGATGCGCTGGTTGTTGTTCATCAGCTTGAGACATTGCATCTTGGGCGGTTCCCATGCTAAGCAGCTGAACACCACCGATATCCAGAATCCAGTGAGGATGATATTTTTAATAGAATGCTTCATTGTTCCGATAAATAATTTCCAACGCTGATTTGCGTGAATTTATTGTATGAAAAATTCACTTTTGCCAAAAATTGAATTTTTTCTGGCGTAATTTCCTTTATTTCAGAAAGATAGCGATGCATTTCAGTCTCGTCTAATCCGAAGCGGTGCCAATAGGCGAACTTCTGCATGGCACTCACGGAAGTGTCGGCAGAGCGAAGTTGCTGGCCGATAATGTAGTTCTTCGCCATGGAGAGTTCTTCATCGTTAACAGGCTCGTCTTGAAGGCGTTTCAGCTCTTCAAAGCAGGAATCGACGGCCTGTTGCGTGTATTTGGCGTTCACATCGCTGCTGATGGCAAAGATGGATTGGTTGCCAAAGTAGGTGATGGATGAGGATACGCCGTAGGTGAGGCCCTGCCGCTCACGCAAGTTCTGCATCAGTCGCGAGCTGAAGTATCCGCCTGTCAAAGTGTTCAGTACGGAGAAGCCTGTGCGGTCTGGGTCGTTGTATCCTGTTGACGGACAACACAGTATGATGGTGGATTGCAAACTGTCGGGCATGGTTTGGTGAAGAATCCGGCCGCTGGTTCTGATGCAGGGGATTTCTGGCAATGGGGCCGCAGGTTCTCCTCCGGGGATAGCCGACCAGGTGTTTCGGATGATGGCCTCCGTATGCGCGTCCGTGTTTCCGGTGACGAAGACGGTGAGGTTCCCGGCGTGAAAACTTTGTTGATGGAAATTCTGTAACTGGTTTGTTATCAGTGCATTCAAGGTTTCAATGGTGGCGAATGACGACACGGCTGGAAAAGCCTCCCCTAACATTTCTCGCCACATCATCCTCCAAGCGCAGTAATCCGTTTTCTGCTCGTTATATGCCAAATTCTTGATTTCTTTCTCCTGCATAATCCTAAGATTATCAGCGCGATATATCGGATTGATGAGAAATTCGGCCGTGATGGGAAGGATGTCGTCGAGGTTGTTCTTGGGGACGGAAATCAGTATCTGCACGCATTCCATGCCGATGTTTGCGGCAACATTCGTGCCGTAGTAGTCGAGCTTTTCGGAGGTTTGCTCCGGCGACAACTGCGGGTGACTTTCGCGCAGCAGCGAGTAGGCGAAGTTGCAAACATGCTTGGCCGGCTGGTACAGCGATCCGGTTCGCACTTGCAGCAAGATGTGGATCAGGTCCAAATTCGGGTTGTCGAAATAGAAGACGGGAACATCGTTCGGGAGCGTTTCAAGTCGCGGTTTTGGCAAAGAAAATGCCTCAATGGGTTGTATTTCGGGTGGAATGGCTCGGTTTATGCTTGTCATTACGGTAATAGTAGTACTTGTCCTTGTTGTTTGTGTTCCTTTCCCTCGTTGTCTTTGTATTTGATGATGCAGACGTAAACGCCTTGTGGTAAGACCTTTCCGTGAAGATGTCCATCCCAGCCGATGTTTATGTCGCGTGTTTGGAAAAGTGCGTCGCCGCCACGGTTGAGGATGGTCAGCTCAAAACTGCTGGGGATGAAATTGGCCTTCACAAGAAAGAGGTCGTTGAGGCCGTCGCCGTTGGGAGTGAAGGCGGACGGGATGAAGAATTGGTCGGCTTCCGGGACGGGCTCTTCCTCGGCGGAGCGCAAGACGATCTCGTGGTTGCCCTCCTCATGGGTAACGGGTGAGGCGGTGTTTTGCTGCGGTTTGGCGGTCGGTGGATTCGCAGGGGTTGGAACCGGGTCGGCAGTGGCTGTGACGGAACCGGGCGCAGCTTTCTCGGAAGTCACCTTTACATTTGATGCGGGAGGGTTGACTGCGGATGGTGTGTTGATGATGGTTTGGGATTCAGTGTGTTGTGAGTTGGATATGACAGAGGGCGAACTGCTGGAACGGGCGGTGGTGACGGCAGTATGGGTTTCACGTTCCGTCTTGGCGGTCGCTTCCGTGGTGGCGACGGTCGTTCGGGTGTGTGCAGGTTCAGTCGTCCCGGATGCGGTCTGCTCAGTGGCGGTTTGTGCTGCCGGGACGGCCTTTTGCGGCGCTTCTGTCTCATTATGCGACAGCGTTTTGACCAGGATGGGGATGGTGATGAGCGCGGCGACGGCACCTGCCACGATGGCGGCGCGGCCTTTGGGCGAGAGTCCGCCCTTCCGGCCGAATTTCCGCACATAACGCCGGTCGTTCACGATTGAGGCCCATTCCTCCTCCGTGACGGGCGTTTCCATGTGCCGTAGTTCTTCTATAGGGTTGTTTTTCATCTTATCGGTAAATGTATTCTTCTTTTTTCAAATAATTCTCGATCCGATCGCGCAATTTGCTCTTGGCGCGGGAGATGAGCGACCGGATATTGGTCTGCGTCTCGCCCATCATGCGGGCGATCTCCTCCTGTTTCACCTCGTCCACCACGAACAGGTTGAAAGCGGTGCGGTACTTCGGGGGCAGTTCGTTGATCATCTGTTTCAGCGCTTCCAACGGTATCCCATCGTAGCAGGGCTCCTCATTGGCGTCACCGATTTCGCGTGACAGCTCGCTCATCGGTGTGGTGCGGTAGATTTTCTCCTGTCTCAGATGGTCAATCACTTTGTGGATGGTGATGGTTCGAAGCCACCCTCCCAACGACGTGATGTTTTCGTATTCTTCAAAATGGGTCAGGACGAAGATAAAAATGTCATGGAATAGGTCCTCAGCATCCTTGATGTCGGTGAGGTAGCGGGCGCAAATGCCTTTCATTAGCGGGCCATACGTTTCATACAGCCGCTTTTGGCATCCCCGGTCCCCTTTCCGACAGCCTTCTATGATTACTATCTCTTGTTCCGTCAGCATTTGAAGTCAACAGCTATATGACGAAATTTTGTCGAAAATGTTGCAAAAAAAATGCAGTTTAGTGGAGACGGGGTGCGCCGCGTCTCCACTAAAGCGGTAACAATTGTTGTAACTATTTGTTGTACAGGCGTTCACAAATCGAGGGAGAGTTGGTTTTTGAGGTGGAAACTTTTACGGTGGTAGGGGCTGAGACCGAGGCGGTTGACGGCGGCAATGTGCTTGGGGGCGGGATAGCCCTTGTTCTGTGCCCAGTCGTATTCGGGGTACTCCTCTGCGAGGCGCCGCATCAGCGCATCGCGGTGGGTTTTGGCGAGGATAGAGGCGGCTGCGATGGAAAGATAGGTGGCATCGCCTTTTACCACGCACCGGTAGGGAATGCCCCATCGGTCGGTGAAACGGTTGCCGTCCACAAGGATAAGTTCCGGTGTGACCGACAGTTGTCCGATGGCGAGGTTCATGGCATGGATCGACGCCCTCAGGATGTTCATCCGGTCAATGTCGGGGGCGGAAACCTCGGTGACGGCCCAGGCGAGAGCGTCCTGCATGATGGTTTCCCTTAGCTGTTCCCGTTTTTTCTCCGTAAGTTGCTTTGAATCATTTATTTCCGCGTTTGTATAGCCGTAGGGAAAGATGACGGCGGCAGCGCATACCGGCCCTGCCAAGCAGCCACGGCCCGCTTCATCGCAACCGCATTCCAGGGTGGGGGTGGGGGAGTAGTTGGAGTTTAGAGCCATAGCAGGACACATAGGGTAATGATCAGAAAATCAACGAAAAGACATCTCTTTTTCTGGATTACAGACAGGGACATATAGATGGAGACCGGCACAATCAGATATTGCAAGGCCATGGGAAGCGGCACGATGCCTATCCATAAGAACAGCAACATGGAAATCAACAGCATATTGATGTTGTTGAAGGCCTGACGGATGACAATCAACTTATTGTCCAACAATCGTTTGCTGCGGATCATGAGCAAGATGGTCACGATGGCGAAAACAGCAAGGGTGACATATTCAATGGGTCGCATGGCGGTGAATTGCTTGAAGGGTGCCAGAACGGTCAGATCACGCCATACCTGCGTGAAAGCTTGCAAGCCGTTGGATATGAATGCGATGGCGAAAGCCCAAATGTACGGGAACGACAGTCCTATGACGAGGATCAGGTTGTCCTTGAAAGAAGTGACGTTGTTGAGGGCAATCATCATGATGAGGAACAGCACGAGACCGAATGCACTGATATCCTGGAAGGTGGCGAAGGAAATAAGCAGTCCGAATGCAAAAATGCGGTCTCTCATCTTCCCGGCCTGCTCATTGGGAGAGTACATCATCATGAGCAATGCCATGACAAAAAGGGTAAGCAAAGCGGGAGTGAGCGTGTGCAGATATTTACCGCAGTTCAACAGCAATAGCAGGAACACCCCGGGCATGTAGCTTCGGTTGTCGGAGAAATGGTGCGTTTGAAAATGCTGGATGATGCCGATGGTCATGGTCAACACAAGGAACAATACCGCAATTCGGATGATCACGGCATTCCATTCCCAGATTATCGTGATAAACTGGAACAGAAGCAAGGTTCCGTTGGCTGGCAGAATGGTCATCTGAGCGAAAATCGTCCAGCCCGCCCATACCGTCAGCATAAACAGCAGGATAAGTTGCAGGTTCAGGCTCTTGTTCAGAAAATGGAACATATTTCTGGGAAATCTGGAATTAACAGTTGGAAAACAGTGGACAGGGAGAATCCTTTTTGCTTCGGGAAGTCTTTGGCAAAAACGGGATCGAGCACGAGTTCACCTGAAGGGTCAAAACGGCAGTGATAACTCACAAGTTGCTCATCTTCAATCTGGTATAGCCCGTTGTCAATGCGGTTGAGTGCGTCTTCAAAGGTCATGCGGAAATAGTAGTGCATCCGCTCCACCGTCAGGATCTCGGGCAGTCCAAGCGTTTGGACGACTGTCTCGCGCTGGTTTTCAGGGAGCGACGGCGATAAAGGAATCGCTACCACGCCATTGAACAGACAGGCTAAAAGGGCAGCGCAGGCAGTCAGGTCCGGTTTCATGACAATGCCTGCCCTTGCAACGCTCATCGCATCCAACTCGTTCATTATGGGTGCAATATGTTGTGCGAGCTGCGCATACGAATAAACTTTCCCGTCAATGCGAGCTGCTGTCTGGTCTGGATTCCGCTCCGTTTGCCGGATATAGGGTTCTATGAAGTTCTGATATAGCATAGCAGGATAGGTTGGTAATTGGATATGGTTCTGTTCGGCTTCGATCATCTTCGTGCGAGGACAAGGGCAGTGATTTGTGAGGAGAGCCTCGTCGGAGGATGCCCTCCGGTTTCAAGTTTCAAAAAAAGTTGTGCAAAAATACATTTTTTTTTTGTATTTTCGCGGCCGTTTTTTGAAACTGATTTGTAAGTGAAGAAACATCTTTGGATATATGCGCTCTTGGCCTGTTTTATGCTTGCGGGCTGTCAGAAGGAAATTGACATGAATTTGCCCGAATATCAGCGAAAACTGGTGATAGAGGGTACCATTGAGAACGGCTCCCCCGCCATGGTTCTGATTACGCGAAGCATACCCTATTTTTCGGAAATCAATATGTCCACGCTAACGGATTCTGTGCTGGTCACAGGACAACAGGCCCGTGTGTTCATCACTTCCGAGACGGGTGAGACCGAGGAGCTGACTTGGCAGATCAGCCCTGAAGCGACCTATTATGTGGCTTTTATGGGCAAAAATGTGATAGGGCGCGAGGCAACGCATTACACGCTGCGGGTCGAGTACGATGGCAAAACCTACACGGCCAAGACGTATATTCCCAAAACCTTCGACCTCGATTCCGTCTGGTTTGACCAATCGACGGAAATCCTCAACGATGAGCAGGCCACCATCCGGATGTTGATGTCGGATCCTGCTGACGAGGAGAACTACTATGCCTTTTTCTGCAAGGTCAACAGTCCTACGTTGCGTGACCGCCTGTGGGTCAGCGGGTTGCCCGTGGCTTTCGACGACCGCACGTTCAACGGGCTTACCTTCAATTATGAGATGTTCAGGGTGGGCTATTCTTCCCTGATGGCGGGGATGTTGGACGAAGCGGATCAAGAGAGCTTCACGCGACGCACCTTCCGTCGTGGCGACACCGTATATCTCAAGCACACCCAGATCGACCACCATACCTATAAATATTTGCTTTCGGCCGGAACCGAGGCTGCTTACGGGGGTAATCCTTTCACCAATCCATTGCCCGCCGTCACCAATTTCGACAGTGAGGAGGTGCTTGGGCACTGGAGCGGTTTTGCCGCCAAGATCGACACCCTTGTGTGGGACGAATAATAATATGGTAGAATACAACCAAAAGCTTAGAGTAACTTTTCAACCCAATTATGATTTTTGTTAAGATTTATCGCTTTTTCACACAACATAAGATATTTCTATACTCTTTGATGGTGCTGAGTAGCATTGTCTTCATTTTCTTCGGCTCGAAGGCGAAGTTCGAGGAGGATTTGATGAAGCTCCTGCCCGACTCCGACAAATCGGAAACGGGGTTAGTGTTCGGTAATCTGAAAATCAAGGACAAACTGTTCATTCAACTGACAGGGGCGGAACCGGAGGTGCTGGTGGGCTATGTCGATGAGTTGATGGATTCTATCCTCACCGACGAAGAGGGCATCGCCAACACGCTCTATCGTTTGGAGCCGGAGATGGCACTGGGTGCGCTGGATTATGCGATGTCGCATGTGCCGTCGTTTGTGGACACGTCGATATATGCCCGTTTTGACACGGCCATCGCGCACGCGGATGAGGTGATGTCGAACAACTACGATCTTATCATGAACGACGAGACGGGGGAGGTTACCGAAATGGTGACCACCGACCCGCTTAACCTGCGGGAATGCCTGATGCCGGACCTGTCTTCCGGCATGGGCTTCACCCTTATCGACGGGCACCTTTTCTGCCCGGACAGCACCGTCGCCCTGATCTATATCTCGCCTGCCTTCCAATCCTTTGATTCTAAAGAATCAACAAAATTGATCAAGCATATCAACCACTGTGCTGATGAGCTGCAGAAAAAACATCCCGAAGTGGAAGTGCTGATGCACGGGAACGTGGTGCGGGCGGATGGCAATGCCAGCACGATGAAACGCGATATCTACCTCACCACAGGCATTTCATTGTTGATTGTTCTCATCGTGTTGTGTCTCAGTTTCAAGACTTTCCACTTGGCGTGGCAGAATATCCTGCCCGTGGCGTACGGCGCCTTTTTCTCTCTTGCCTGCATGTACTGGATTCAGGGTGGCATGTCTCTGATGGCTATGGGGATAGCCATGATGGTGCTTGGCGTAGCGCTCAGTTACTGTCTCCACATCCTCATCCACCAGCGTTTTGTGGGGGATGTGGAGAAAATGCTCGCCGATGAGGCCAAGCCTGTCTGCCTCGGCTGTATCACAACCATTGGCGCATTTCTTGGGTTGCTGTTCACGCAAAGCGACCTGTTGAAGGATTTCGGGCTCTTCTCCACGTTTGCGCTTGTGGGTAATACGTTCTTCGCTCTCGTCTTCCTCCCTCATTTCCTCAAGGACCAGAAGACGCAACAGAACGAGACGATGTTCAAATGGATCGACAAGATCAATAATTATCCATACGACCGGAACTGGGTCGTGATTATCGCGTTGTGCGCCATCATCGTCGTCGGATTTGTCTTCTCCGGAAAGGTGAAGTTTGACAATGATCTGGATAACATCGGTTATTTGAGTGAAGCCCTTCAGAAGTCGGAGAAACTCTATTCCGATAAGAACGACCATGGAGCGAGACAGCAGTATTATGCGGTGATTGCGCCCACACTCGACGAAGCCCTTGACGCCAACAAGGCTCTTTCCGAGAAACTTGACTCGCTGCGGCGGGCGGGCGACGTGATCGCCTACATGCCCACGGCATCAATCCTCTTCCAGTCCGAAGGGGAGCAGCAGCGGCGCATCGAAGCCTGGAAGCGCTACTGGACCCCCGAAAAGGTGAACCAGGCTATGGCTGCCGTGCGTGCCGCCGCCGTGAAAAACGAGCTTTCGCCCGACATCTTCGTACCGTTCCAGGCGATGCTGGAGGCTGAATACGAACCGGGCAATCTCTATGCATCCGGGGTGATACCCGAAGGATTGTTGTGCAACTTTATTGAGGAAAGCGACGGGAAGTACCTGATTTTCAACACAACCCTGCAGGAACGGGAGAAAATGACGGCCAACAGCGATTTGGTTGCGGCTATGCCGCACGCCCTGGTCGTCGATCCGTTGTATTACACGGGCAATATGATCACGATGATCCGCAAGGACTTCAACACCACCTTGCTTATCTCCTCCCTATTCGTCTTGTTCGTGCTTTTGCTGTCGTTCAAGGATATTGTGATTGCGCTCATTGCCTTCCTGCCGATGTTCTTGAGTTGGTATGTGGTGCAGGGTTGGATGGCCATTTTGGGCTGGCCCTTTAACCTTATCAATATCGTGGTGTCAACTTTTATATTTGGTATCGGAGTGGATTACAGTATATTTGTGATGCAAGGACTGATCGCGAACCAGCGCCAGGAAGGCAGTCGCCTGTTGGAGTACCACAAGGTGGCCGTCTTCTTCTCCGCTTTTGTGTTGATTGTGGTGATGTTTTCGATGCTTTTCGCCCAGCACCCGACCATCAATTCCATCGGACAGAGCACAGTCATCGGCATGCTTTCCACCATTTTGATCACTTACACGCTGCAACCCTTGCTGTTCCGCTGGGCGATGAAAATCCCCTTCATGCAGCGCCGTATCCAAAAACTACCCTAAACCCTAAACCCTAAACCTTAAACCTTAAACCTTAAACCGTTAATGAAAAAATTATTGACCATCGTCATCACAATCTTGGCCTTTGCGGCTTCCGCACAGAAAGTGGAGTGCCATTTCACGGAATCCAAGTTTATCAAGGCTTCAGGAAAAACGCTGCAAGCCGAAGGCAATCTGAAAATCTCTTCGTCCGACAAGCTGGAGATGAACTTCACTAAGCCTGCCGGCGATTATTTCAATATCAACGGCAAGATGATCGACTATAACATGCGTGGCAAGAAAGCCGTGATCGATACGGAAAAGAACGCTCCCATGCGCATTCAACGTAATACCTTGATGAACTGTATATCAGGGGATTGGAAGAAGATCGCCACAGAGAACAATGCGGACTATACTGTTACGGAGAAAGGGGCCAACAAGGTGGTGACGCTGACCGCCAAGAAAGCGGCCACGCGTGGATATTCTAAGATTGTCATCACCTACCGCAAGTCGGATAATCTTCCGGTGGAGCTGGTCTTTGAGGAGTTCAATGGCACGGTGACCACCTACAAGATGTCCAATATCGTCAAGAAGTAGCGTTTTATATGGAATATGGCGAGTTCAAAGTGAAGAAGGGCGTCTATGTCCCGGATATCGGCATAGATTACCCGACGGATGACCCGCATCGCCGCCTGTTGAAGGTGGAGGTGGAGGATTCCTCGAAGGGTCGCTATACCTTTGACGAGACCTATCCCTATTTGGATGATTCGCTTCGCTTCAAACTCAATCTGATTGCAGGATTCTTCGTGAAATGGTTCATGATTGCCGTGTATAACCGTTGCCATTTCGGACTCCAGATCAAGGGCAATCTGCGCAAATACAAAGAACAGCTTAAGGGCGGGGCGGTGTGCATTTGCAACCACGTGTTCGTTTTCGATGCGTTGGGGGTCAATGCGGCGTGCAAGAAGTTCCGCCAGGTGCGCATCCCGATGTTTGCCAAGCATTTCAACGGGCATGGTTGGTGGTTTTTGTGGCAGGCTGGCGGTGTTCCGATCCCCGAAACACGCGAGGGTGTCCGCAAGTACAACGAGGCCTTCGATGAATATGCCCGCCGCAAATTATGGTTCATCATTTTCCCGGAGGCGGTGCGTTGGAACATGTACACGCCCATACGTCCTTTTATGCGCGGTGCGTTTTCCATGGCGTACAAGTACAACCGCCCGATTATCCCCTTTGTTTACACCTATCGCAAGCGCAGGGGTATTTACCGTCTGTTTGGCAAGAAAGATTCCCCGTGTGTGACCCTGCATGTGGGCGAGCCGATCTGGTTCGACAAGACGGCCAACCGCAAGGAGGAGCTGGACCGCGTGTGTCGCGAGTCGCATGAGGCGATGGTGCGAATGGCGGGAATCGAGGTGAACCCATGGCCGTGCTGTGAATGATTCACAATCACAATTCATAATTCATAATTCATAATTCATAATGTGTGGATTATTGTTCCCGCATCACAAACCTATACGGCAGCTTCGCGTCTTTCCCGGCGTAGTCCACGCCGATGCGCGGCGTGGTTTCGACTTGGTTGTCAGGAACCAGTAGTCCGCGATCCTCGATCCAGAGCTGGTCGCCGCAGAGCGAAAGCCCGTTGTCGGCGACGGTGATTCCCAACAGTTTCGATACTTTGCCGGGACCGATCCCTATGTCGCGGGTGATTTTCCGTTTGCCTGTTCGCTGGAGCATCAGCTCTTCGCCGTGCGTGGGGAGGATGCCCCGGATGAGCACAGCATCTGGGATGCCGTCGGCGTTGGTCACGAAGTTGAGCAGATGGTGCATGCCGTAGCAGAGATACACGTACGCCACGCCGCCTTCCCGGTACATCATGTCGTTGCGTTTCGTGCGCCGGCCCCCGAAAGCGTGCGATGCGCGGTCGTTCGTGCCTTTGTAGGCCTCCACCTCGCAGATGATGCCGCCGGTCAGCTGCCCGGCCACCTTCGTGAACAGGCTCTTCCCGATTAGGTCGCGGGCGATGGCCAGCACGTCGTTCCCCAGAAAATAGTCCTTTGTTAGTTTCACACCCTCAAGATTTTGGCGGCAAAGGTACACAAAATGCGGATATGAGCGGACGGAATGTCGAGAAGTGGTACATTGTGATTCGATGAAGGGCGTATGGATTGACTGTAGAGACGCAAAATTTTGCGTCTCTACTGAAACAACAGATACGGGCGCAGTTTTTCGATGAGTTCGGGATACGCGTGGGTGATCTGTTGCAGTTCGTCCATGTCGCGGATGGGGCCGTTCCTTTCGCGGTGCTTGAGGATCAGCTTGGTCAGGTACGCGTCGAAATAGGGGTGCGATACGAGCTCCTGATACGTCGCGGAATTGATATTCAACCGTTTGATTTTCTGACGGTTGATGAATAGATACGTTTTCAGTTTCGTGGTGTCTACATTCTGCAGCACATAAACCTCCTGTAGTTGCGAGAAACTGTGGAATCCGCCGAGTTTCTCGCGATATTCCACGAGCTTGGCAGCACGCTTGCTCCCGAACTGCGGTATGGTCACTAATTCGTTCGTGTCGCAGCTGTTGAGGTCGAGGCGCTCGATGCCGTACAGTGGCTTCCGTTCCTGGGCCTTGAATGGCGGCAATGTGTCGGAGCGTATTCTCGGACGGTTTTCATAGCTGTTCTGCCGGGCGGCCTCGATGGAGTCGGACAGGCGTTGCTGCTCCTGGGCGAATCGTTGGAATTGAGCCTCGTATTGGTGCACGTCAAGGGGCGGTTTCGGATGGAGGTCTCCGACAAAATAGAAGATGTTGCTCGCGGTCATCAGCGTGAGCAGAAAGAGGGCGGCCGCCCATTCGCCTCGGGTGAAGTGTAGTTTCGTTTTCATGTCGCAAAAATACAATTCTGAAAGAGGGGTTGTCAAGAGGGCTCGCGACATTTTTGCTAACATACGATTGTTGAATAAATGGAATAATTTTCTATTTTTGCGCCCTAAAATTTGTCGAATGGAAAAGATATATTTCACCGACTTTTTCCCGGCGGAACAGGTGCAGGCGGAGGAGAATTTGCGCGAATGGCAACGCAAGTATCCGGCCTCTCCGATTCTCAACATGTTCGCGCTGAAGGCCTCTTCCTCCCGGCTCCCTCATCGCAATCGGGCGCGGATGTTGCTCACCCTGCCCGACAAGCTCCGCTTTGACGCGTTGCAGTTGGAGATCTCCCCTGTGGTGCAGGTGCGCGAGAAGCCGCAGATCAACATCGTGGAGTCCAAGCCGAGACAGAACGAGACGCTCAATCCCATCTTCGTGAAGCACCCTTCACCCGACCATAAGGATCGCCAAGCCCTTATCGACCAGCTTATTGACAAATTTTCCAAGGATGCTCCGAAAATCATCTACTCCCCCGATGTCCACGATGCCGACGCTGACTATGGACAAGAGAGCTCAGTGGAGGATCAGAGTATTGTAAGTGTTTCATTAGCAGAGATATATGCCAATCAAGGATACTATGACAGGGCCATCCAGATGTTTGAAATATTGAAGTTGCATTTTCCTGAAAAAAATGCTATCTTTGCCGCCCGAATTGAAGAGCTGAAAAAAATGATGTCGGAGGGATGATTTTGGCATTGTTTTTG
>Ga0265299_10004089_pt1 | contig 13962 bp, 10 predicted proteins | sample AusTroGonzalo_MG_4_FD_193485 | JGI IMG/M metagenome (GOLD analysis project Ga0265299, IMG submission 193485) | Bovine rumen microbial communities from tropical cattle in Woodstock, Queensland, Australia - Gonzalo_02 | ecosystem: Host-associated > Mammals > Digestive system > Stomach > Rumen ...
ACGCAAAGACCCTTTGATAACTTGTAGATTGGGGAAACGTTTCTTGAGCGCAGCCTCGTCTTCTTTACTGATGTCATTATGAATCATGAAGACATCGATTTGCATATCGTCCATCCATCTGGGTAGCTCCACTTTGCCTTCAAACGTTATTTTGAGTTGTTTGAGATGCTTTACTTTTTGCAGTAAAGGCAGCACTTTCTCGGCAGGCAGTACTTTATAGTGTGTGTTAGCTATTTCGGTAATTCTCGCTATTTTCTCTGCTTCTGCATCAACCTTACGAACAATCCATCCCATTTTTGGTATCATAGGGGAAGTCTTTTCGTCTTTTTCCACGCCAATGATACCTGCAATGATTTCCATATCATATTTCTTGATTTCATTTCCTTGTAAATCCTCAAGAACAAATTTGAACGGTACCTTTACCAATTCTGACTTCGTGCGGTCATTAAAAGTAGTCTTCTCGAGCACTGTCTTTTTTTCCATGTTGGGGAACAGCTTCAAGAACCAACCGTCGAATTCTGTTGACTTCCCATCTTGCAGACATCCCATTCCCCGTATACGGTCAGGACGGTCCTCCATCACAATATCTTTCCAGAATTTGCTGTTGGGGTGTCCTTTGGCCGCGTTCACAAACTCTTGTAAGATAGGCTCCAGCTGCTTTGTCCACCAACTGATTCCATATTTCTCAAGTGCTCGCGTCTTGTCTAACACTTTCTGCCAGTCTTCCGCAGTACCTTGCAGGGTAATACTTGGGATACCACAGATAAAACCAACTACTTCATATTTAAAATATGGCTTTGTGGCATTCATTAATGTAACCTGTGATACAATCCGCTCTGTGCGCCCTGTTGTCGAGAAGTCTGATATGAGGGTCTTAGCAATATCGCCCTTGGTATTATCTGCTATTTGCTTCTCAAACTGATTGAAAAGTTTGTCCCAATCCACATCCTTTTCGTTGAGTAGGTTTTTGTTAGACGGAGACTTCACCCGGATTGTCATTTCTCCCTCATGATTCACAATCTGTGAGCGGAGTTGTTCGGCATTTAAGCTGACATGTTCCCCAAAACTCTGGCTGATGAGCAACCAAATCATATCAGGTGAAATCACCATCGGCTGATGGTAGGCGTATGCATACACCAATGTACGATAGAATGCGTCCGAACCAAATAACATCAGCTCGCCTTCAAGGCTATGTGCCACAACATTGAATTCTGATTCGGGTATTTGAAAACGCTGCAAAGTCCCTTTAATACAAACTTTGGGAGCATCTTTATAACTAAAATAAGGTAGGTCAAGTATCTCTAAGTCCTCATCCACCTCAAAGGTAATAGACCCTTCTGATTGACTCAGAATCTTGCAATCTTTCCCAGGACCTGCGATTCTTCCCCCATGCATTGAGTCAACAAGGGTCATTTGCAGCGAAGGATGGACACTCATCTTTTGCTTATATTCATCGTAACCGTCTGCCAAGATGGTGCAAGGAGCCATCAGCTGCATCACAGCAATTGCCCATATCTGTATCAAGTTTCTTGTCTTCATTTTCGGTCAGTTTTGGTGATTGGTTCTCTTCAATTTGATATTTCTTCTTATTTGAGGTTTACTTCCCTGTTGTATCTCCAGCCGTTTCCAGCACATATTGGCGGTCTTTCTGAATCTCGATGCCGCTTTTCGCATAGAACTTGTCAACAGAGTGGATATGCAGTTCAGCTTTGGTATTATAGATGGTGTTGGGATAGACATGCATTTCTGCCCACCAGGCAGAAGTAGCTGTGTCGGATACGAGAAAATCGAACACACTCTTCCGTTCTAATTCCCAATCGAAATAGTCGCTATGATAGGGACGTGTTTGTACCACTTTTCCTCCATAGATAAAAGCCATATACCGCAGCGAATCCTCAAAACTGACAAACGTATCTGCGGAGACAGCTGCTTTCAGGAATTCTTTTATCAGAGCATCTACCGTCGAGTTGTCAGCTGTGATTCTTGCGTCCCTGATGAGGGGCAGATATACACCTTTCCCGTCCTCACAGGCTTCACCTATGCATTCTACTTGGCGGTCAGTATACATCAATTCGGTCAGTTGCTCAAAAAACTTTGCCCTTAGCTGTCTGTCCCATCCTTTGTTCTGGGCTATAGTAGCGTCCTTTACTTCCACCATCTCATTCGTCACTTCATGTATCGCAACTGGTTCTATATGACCTGCCACATATTCTATTGAGTCATATGCTGGTAGGGGAGGATTTACCTTCGAACGATTGGGCAGCACCTCTTCAGTCGTGTTGTTGCTCCATAAGAAGAGACCTGCTACCACAATGATAGCAGCAGCAATCCCAATTGACCACCATAGACCTCTCCTGTTGTGACGAGTACCGCGTTCCTTATCTACAAATAAGGTATCAGCAGCTTCGAGAGTACTGAACAGCACAGCATAGTCCTGCCATTGCTCAGGAACTTCAGTAGAGGTGCGGAAGAACTCAGCGAGTTCTGCCTCCTCTGCATCGGTTGTCTTGGCTTCGTCGTAGCGCCTCAACAACTGATTGATTCTTGCATTCTGTTCGTTTGTTTTCATTTTCTGCTTCTGTAAAGGGTCCATAACTTCTGCCTTGCTTTCGACATCTTTGAGCGGACAACCGCCTCTGTAGTACCTAGGATGGCTGCGATTTCCTGATAGGACAGCCCATCGATGCCTTTCATCTGGAGTACACCTCGCAAACTTGGCGGCAATTGCATCATGCACTTCATCATCCACGCTTGCTGTTCTTCTAGCATCATCTTCGTGTCAGCCGTAGGAGCCTCATCACTGACGACAAGAAGGTCTGTCGATGTCTGCCTGCGATTGCTCTGTCTGCGAAGCCTGTCGATACATAGATTTTTGACAGTCCGCATGGCAAAAGCCGGCAATTCATCGATACTTCCGAGTCTTTTTCGTGCAATCCAACTACGCATCAACGCTTCCTGCACCACATCTTCTGCTTCTTCTGGCTCATGCAGATAGCCGATAGCCGCCTGCCTAATCCGCTCACGCAGACTCTTGACGATGTGTTCAAAAGACTCTATTTCTTGTCTGTTACTCGAACGTTCTGACACTTATTTATTTTCTATGTTGCAAAGATAACGCTTTTTTATGGAAAACGCACCCATAAAACCCTACTTTTTTTTCTTTTGACTCATGACAAGATGTTCTGAGACCTATGGAAAATCTTCTTTCTATTAGGAGGAAATGTTGTTCTTGGGCTGTGAACCTGTGTTCAAGGACGGTGAACACAAGTTCCTGGGCGTGGAACACAGATTCCACGCCCAGGAACAGAAAGATGCACTAAGGGCATTTGATTATTTCTCTACGTTACTTTAATTTCTGAGCATTGATGGTAGAGATTTCAGTGGTAGCTTCAGCAGCATTCTGCCCCTGCTCTATCTTGATGTTCTCACATTTCCAAGTACCCACAATCTTGTTGTTCCGATTGGGGTCGATGGCTTGATAGGTGAGAGCATAAGTACCTTCAGGGAGGTACTTTTTCGCTATTTCGTTCATATTGTATGAACTTGATATCGTTGCATAGAGGGGGGCATTCTCTCCTTGTGCTGTGAACTCAGACTGCTTATAGATTTTGATGTTGCCTACGGTGTAGGATGAAGCGGCATTCTTCAGAGCTATAACACCCCATGGGGTGCGGTCGGGGTTAGGCAGTTTCTCTGAATGGGTAAACCAACCATCGGTGTTACCAATGTAGCCGTTGTAGGTCTTCTTGTTACTGTCGTATTGTATTGCTCCGCGCCAATGATACCAAGATGCGAAGACGGGCTTCACCTTCACGCGCAGGTTGAAGTAGGTCGTGCTGTCGTCATCGACACCAAGGCTACTGCTACGTGGCACACGCCACATCCATGCCGTGTTGGCGGAAAACTCTGTGTGGGTGACGGCTGGGAAGTTGACATTGGTTGCCACCTCATCCTCATAATCATCATCATCAAGTTTCACATTCTGAGCAGAATAATGGAATGATGGATAGGTCGAAGATGTGTTGCGCTCGTACTGGATGGATTTGAGTGCATAGCTCACACTACTCGACCATTCGCGGCTGAAACCTATAGAAAGGCTACCTTTGGCACCATCTTTGCTACCATATTCGCCAGAAAGGGAGCCATTGATTCCCCAAGAGACGCCATTGGAGTAGGAGTATTCGGTATTCTGATTGTCGGGGATGGGGTGCTTGTAGTACTGAATCTTGTCGGCGATAGATTTGTTGTTGGCATCAAGCAACTCATATTCCACAGTCATGTTATCAAACCAATAGGCGTAGATGCGGCATCGTCCCCAGTTGAAGAGACCTCCCTTTCGGGCCGCTACCTCCCACAGGGGCTTGATGTGAGGCGTGATTTCACTTCTTACTATGTAGTAATCGCCAGCTTTACTCTGACCGTTGCTCGACAGCATATAGGCAGAACTTACCCAGTACTTGATGGTCACTGTACTATTTTTATTCCAGCAGAAATCTTTCTGGATGCAGTGGTTCAGGCTGATGGGCATGTCTTTTACGAAGAAGTAGCCATCTTCCACTTCCGTCTTCAGGTCACTACTGTCATCTTCGGCACGTGAGGTTCTGTGCAGTGCGCTCTCGCTGATGTCTTCAATAAAATCGATGAAGGGGTCGAGACGTGCCTGAAAATAATTGTAGTTCTGATCATAGTCGTTGTCATAAAGATACTCTGTATTCTTCAGCTCGGAATCCTCGGGGAACTGTTCGTTGTACTTACGGATGGATTCCCATTCTTCTGCTGACATCTCGTTGATTTCGTCTGTGTAGTTTCCATTGAACTCCGGCTCCTCATACATCGTGTAATGTTTTTCATACTTGTTGTAAGCAAAGAACACTTCGTCCATCTCCTCGTTGTCATTGAAATCCTCGTCGTCATTATCTTCATCGTCCCAATAACCTTCTTCACCGTCATCATTATCATCTAAATAATCATCACCTAGGGAATCGAAACCTTCTGCTGAAGGACGCATCATAACGATAAGACCACCACGGTTGTAGAAATCGCCCAGTTCCTTGAGGTTGGCAAGTGCAGTAGAAGTACTGAAGAAAGCTACCTCTGCCTCATTAAGGGATTGGGTCTGATTGGGGAAACGTTGACGGATGACATTCTGCAAATCGGGGTCTTCATTTTCGATGCCCGAAATGTAGGTGAGTTTGTTACAAGGCTCCCACTCCTCCAACTGCTGCTGTTCGATGTTGGTTTTGTCGTTTGACGAAGTGTTGTCGTCTTCTTCTGAGCACGATGTTATCACACTTGTGCTGCAAATAGTCAGGATGGCAGCAAGCATCCACTGAATTTTTCTTTTCATAACTCTTCTTTAAGTTCTTGGAATATTCGGCACAAAAGTACATAAATCCAACCATTTGTACATCATCAATTGGAAAAAAACTCATTTTGAAGCCATATAATTTTACTTTACATGGCTTTTTGTAAATGAGACGGCTCTAAATCAATTTTTTTTTACTAAATTTGCATGTGAATAGGAACAACCACTAGTATGGCACAAAAAGAAGGATATTTGGATTTTGACGAGTATATCCGTCAAGGTGACCCGGACAAACGGGAAAAGGCGGGGAACTGGCAGACCGCCATTGGCTTACAAGCAGTGGATGGTTTACAAGTTTCAGACTACTTGATACAAACTGCTCGTCGTCATATAGAAGGTGAAATTACTTCTACAGAGGTAAGGCAACTGATAAAAGAATATTATTTGGCAAAAGCAAAGCGTGAGCCTGATGACGAAGACTATCAGGAAGCTGATGATGTGTCGAATAATATACAAGAAATACTTGCCACCAACACGTTGGATTTTACCAGTAGAGGTTATATCACACTACATCGAAAGATTTTTAATGGAGTCTTCAAACATGCAGGCAAGTTGCGCGACTATGACATTACCAAGAAAGAATGGGTGCTAGAGGGTGACACAGTGAACTATTTGAACTGGGAGGACTTGCGCCGAGCATTGGACTACGACATTGAGCAAGAACGTACATTTAGCTATAAAGGAATTTCTCAAGATGAAACAGTTATTCATATCACCCGTTTTGTTTCTGGCCTTTGGCAGATACATGCGTTTGGGGAGGGCAATACTCGCACGACAGCAGTATTCACAATACAATATCTTCGTTCATTAGGATTCTCTGTCGAAAACGACCTCTTTGCAAAGCATTCGTGGTACTTCCGCAATGCACTGGTGCGTGCTAACTACAAAAGTGCCGTGAAAGGTATTGACTATTCACCCATTTATCTGGAACACTTTTTCCGCAATCTTCTGTTTGGCGAACAATGGGATTTGAGGAATCGTTATTTGCACATTCATCCTACAGAGGAGTGGAATGTACAACCGAATCTTGCTGAACCGAACAAATCTTCCTCAAGTACCCCCTCAAGTACCCCCTCAAGTACCCCCTCAAGTACCCATCAAACTTTTATCCATACGGACAATAATAACATTAAACGAGTTGTTTTGGCATTAAAGCATGAACAAATGTCTATTAAGGAATTGTTACAAGCTGTAGGTTTAAAAGACAGAATGAATTTTATTGAATATTCGCTCAACCCTGCCATTGCTGAAGGTTATGTCCGTCTGTTATATCCAGATAAACCTCGACATCCGCGCCAGAAGTACTTGTTGACTGTAAAGGGTACGATGTTGTATAATGGCCTATTGTAATGGTTATGAGGAATTGGTTATGGGGAATTGAATTTTCAATATTATGTGTGTTTTTTACGTATTTATTTTGTGAATTCAGAATAATGTACTAATTTTGCAGTCTAAAAATAGAATACGGTGACTTTTAATTACGATGTCATAGTAGTAGGAGCAGGACATGCGGGATGTGAGGCGGCGAGTGCTGCCGCACGTCTGGGTGCGAAGACGTGTCTGGTGACGATGGACATGAACAAGATTGCGCAGATGTCGTGCAATCCTGCTGTGGGTGGCATCGCAAAAGGCCAGATTGTACGTGAGATTGATGCGCTGGGTGGTATGATGGGAATTGTAACTGACCGCTGTTCCATCCAGTTCCGCATGTTGAACCTCTCAAAAGGACCTGCCGTATGGAGCCCTCGTGCACAATGCGACAGAGGTAAGTTCATCTGGGCTTGGCGTGAGGTTTTGGAGAATACGCCCAACCTGCACATTTGGCAAGATCAGGTGTGTGAAGTATTAACCTCCCCCAACCCCTCCCAAGGAGGGGGGGCACAAGATGATGTCCAATCTTCTCCCCTTGGGGGAGATAAGAGAGGGGTTTATGTTTGCGGCGTGCGCACTATCTGGGGAGCAGAGTTGCGAGCAAAATGTGTGGTGATTACTGCAGGAACCTTCCTCAACGGTTTGATGCATATAGGTCGCAAGCAGATAGCAGGTGGACGTATTGCAGAACCTGCGGTGACAGGACTGACTGAGTCGATTACACGTTTGGGTATCCGCAGCGACAGAATGAAGACAGGTACACCTGTGCGAATTGATAAACGCAGTGTGGACTTCTCGCAAGTAGAGATTCAGGAAGGTGACGACACATTCCATCGCTTCTCGTTCATGACGGAACCACGACGGCTGAAGCAATTGCCTTGTTGGATGTTCAAGACAAACAAGGAGGTGCACGAGATACTGCGCTCGGGATTACCCGATTCGCCTCTCTATAACGGACAGATTCAAAGCATCGGCCCACGTTATTGCCCCAGCATCGAAACCAAACTGCATACCTTCCCTGACAAGGAGGAACATCAGTTGTTCTTGGAGCCAGAGGGTGAAACGACGAATGAACTATACCTCAACGGCTTCTCGTCATCGCTACCGATGGACATCCAGATAGAGGCGCTGAAGAAGATACCTGCTCTGCGCAATTTGGTGGTATATCGTCCAGGCTATGCCATCGAGTACGATTTCTTCGATCCAACCCAACTGACCCACACCCTGGAATCGAAAGTGGTGGAAGGTCTGTTCCTTGCAGGTCAGGTGAATGGTACGACGGGCTACGAAGAGGCAGCAGGACAGGGATTGATAGCTGGTATCAATGCAGCCATCAAGTGTGGTGGCGGCGAACCCTTCACGCTGAAACGCAATGAAGCTTATATCGGTGTGCTGATTGATGACTTGGTGACGAAAGGTGTGGACGAACCCTATCGCATGTTCACCTCGAGAGCCGAGTACCGCATCCTGTTGCGACAGGACGATGCCGACATGCGTCTGACGGAGCGCAGCTACAAATTGGGCTTGGCTTCTACGGAGCGCTACCAGTATCTGCAGAAGAAACGCGATGAAATCGAGCATTTTATCGACTTTGCAGAGCATTTCTCTATCAAGCCGGCATTGATTAACGATGCGCTGACACAAATCGGCACCACCCCATTGGAGCGAGGCTGCAAGTTAGTAGACCTGTTGGGACGCCCCAATGTTACCATCGAAAACCTCACCCCTCATATCAAAGCCCTCAAGAGCGAGACGGACAAGATAGTGGAACGCAAAGAGGAAATACTCGAGGCTGCCGAGATACGCATCAAGTACAAAGGATATATAGAACGCGAGAATATGGTGGCAGAGAAGATGCTCCGGCTCGAAAATATCAAGATTCAAGGGAAGTTCGACTACATGAACATGAACCAAATCACCATCGAAGCCCGCCAGAAACTCGCCGCCATCAACCCGGAGACACTGGCGCAGGCGAGCCGCATCCCAGGCGTATCGCCTTGCGACATTAACGTGATGCTGGTGCTGATGGGGAGATAAGAAAGAGAAACCTCCCCTAACCCCTCCCAAGGAGGGGAATCTTCTCCCCTTGGGGGAGATTGAGAGGGGTTTAAAATATAAGAATATGAACAACCAATATCTATTAGATCACATAAGAGTCATCCCTGACTTCCCGAAGAAGGGGATTCAGTTCAGGGATGTGACCACCTTGTTTAAGGATGCGGAGTGCATGAAAATCATGCTCGACGAAATGTATGAATTGTACAAAGACAAAGGCATCACCAAGATTGTCGGTGTTGAAAGTAGAGGATTCGTCATGGCGGCAGCATTAGCCGGACGATTAGGTTGCGGTGTGGTGTTAGCACGCAAACCGGGTAAATTGCCTGCTACGGTAATCAAAGAGTCATTCTCGAAAGAATATGGAGTTGACACCGTTGAAATACACATGGACTCGATAAACGAGAATGATGTCGTCTTGATACACGATGATTTGTTAGCAACGGGAGGAACTGCCAAGGCAACCTATAAGCTTGTTCAGCACTTCAAACCTAAAAAGGTATATATGAACTTCATCATAGAAATTACGGATGAAGGATTGCATGGGCGCGACCTGTTCAAGGATATAGACTTAACAACACTAGTGGTTGTCTAACGTTTCTCGTGAAACAATAAAGTAAAACAAATGAGCGACGTGACACGGCTTGAACGACTGAAACGCATCGTATTGGCACTCCCGGAGAGTCCAGGATGCTATCAGTATTTCGACGGCGAAGGCACCATCATCTATGTGGGTAAGGCCAAGAACCTGAAACGTCGTGTCAGTTCGTATTTCAATAAGACCGCCCAGACGCGGAAGACACAGATACTGGTCAGCAAGATAGAGAACATCAACTACGTGGTGGTACCCACTGACGAAGATGCCCTGCTGCTGGAGAACAACCTCATCAAGAAATACAAGCCGAGGTACAACATCCTGCTGAAGGACGATAAGACCTACCCGTCAGTCTGTGTCACCAACGAGGAGTTCCCAAGAGTATTCAAGACCCGTAAGATTATCCCAGGTGTGGGAACCTACTACGGACCTTTCAGCCATGCCGGAACCCTCAACAACATGTTGGAACTCATCAACCGCATCTATCCCCTCCGCCGATGCCGTTTTGCGATGACCAGCGAACAAATCCAGAATGGTAAGTTCAAAACCTGTCTGGAGTACCACATCAAGAACTGCAAGGCACCCTGTGTGGGTTGGCAATCGAAGGAGGAGTATATGGAGAGTGTGGCTGAAGTGAAGGAGATCCTGAAGGGGAATACACGTAAGGTGTGTGAGACATTGCTCCAGAAAATGACCATTTTATCGGAAGAAATGCGATTTGAGGAGGCACAGGAGCTGAAGCGGAAGTACGACCTTGCGTTGGCTTTCTGTGAGAAGAGCGAGGTGATCGCTCAGCACGAACACAATATCGATGTGTTCTCCATCGCAGACGATGAGAAATCGGCCTTCATCAACTATCTCCACGTCACTAATGGCTGCATCAATCAGGCCTTCACCTTCGAATATGCCAAGCGGATGGACGAGGAGCCAGAGGACCTGCTGGCATTGGGTATCGTAGAGATGCGCGAACGCTATCACAGCGACTCCAAAGAGATTATCGTGCCCTTCCCATTAGAGGTGGAGTTGAAAGATGTCCTTATCACCGTTCCCCAGCGAGGAGATAAAAAGCACCTACTGGACCTGTCGTTAGCAAATGTGCGGCAGTATAAGTTCGATAAAGCCAAGCAGGCAGAAAAGCTCAACCCAGAACAGCGGTCGACAAACCTGCTGAAGGAGTTGCAGACGAAACTGAAACTGGAACATCTGCCTATTCATATCGAGTGTTTCGACAACTCCAATATCCAAGGTGCTGAGGCTGTAGCGGGATGTGTGGTGTTCAAGCGTGCCAAACCCGCCAAGTCGGAGTATAGGAAGTACATCATCAAGACGGTGGAAGGCCCCGATGACTATGCATCAATGGCTGAAGTGGTGTATCGGCGCTACAAACGGCTGATGGACGAGGCAGGCGAACTACCCAGCCTCATCGTAGCAGACGGAGGAAAAGGACAGATGGGCATTATCAAGCATGTGGTGGAGGACGAATTGCAGTTGCAGATTCCCATCGCAGGATTGGCGAAAGACGGTAAGCACCGTACATCTGAGTTGCTGACCTATCAGGACGGACAAATCGTCACGGTGGGTGTGGAGATGAAGAGTGCACTCTTCCAGTTCCTTACCCGCATTCAGGACGAGGTACACAGATATGCTATTCAGTTCCACCGTGACAAACGCTCAAAGGCACAGGTGGCATCCGAATTAGACCAGATAAAAGGCGTAGGAACCGCCACGAAGACCGCATTGCTGAAACATTTCAAGAGTGTGAAACGCATTCGTGGAGCGAGCGAGGAAGCAATTGCAGAAGTGGTAGGCAAAGCCAAAGCAAAGATAATAAAGGAAGCATTATGAGAGTAGTGATACAACGGGTCAGCGAAGCTTCCGTCACCATCGACGGAACGGTCAGGGCACAGATAGGGAAAGGCTATCTGTTATTGTTGGGTTGTGAGAATGCCGATGACAGCACTGACATCGAGTGGCTCAGCAAAAAGGTGGTGAACCTGCGAGTGTTCGATGATGAAAACGGTGTGATGAACCGCTCTATCTTAGATATCGGTGGCGATATCCTGGTTGTCAGCCAGTTCACCCTCTGGGCATCCTACAAGAAAGGGAACCGTCCAAGCTATCTCAGGGCAGGCAGTCACGACATCACCATTCCGCTCTATGAGCAGTTTTGCCAGCAACTCTCAGCCGACTTAGGTAAGGAAGTGGCTACAGGAGAATTTGGTGCAGATATGAAAGTCGCCCTTGTGAATGACGGACCTGTGACCATTTGCATGGATACAAAGAATAAAGAATAAGAACTTATAGGTTCTATAAGAACCATAACCCCCAAACCAAGCCGATATGGAACTAACAGACAACAAAATCCAGCAAGCATTTGCCAAGTACAACTTGGAGCTTGACGATGAACAAGTGAAACGAGAGGTAGCAGCCTTGCTTGCCAACCATCTCGAAGAAAACAATACAATTGCAGTGAAGAAGTTCCTGCTCAACAGTGTGGAACTTACGACGTTGAAGACAGACGACAGCGAAGACAGTGTGATGCGTTTCGTAGAGAAAGTCAATAAGTTCGACGATGTATATCCCGAACTGGGTCATGTTGCTACAGTCTGCGTCTATCCTTGCTTTGCCTCCATCTGTCACGACACGTTGGAGAACGAGGAGGTTGAAATTGCCTGTGTAGCCGCTTGTTTCCCTTCCTCTCAGTCGTTTATCGAAGTAAAGATTGCAGAAACAGCCCTTGCCTTGAAGGACGGTGCTACAGAAATCGATATCGTGCAGTCAGTAGGGAAGTTCCTAGCAGGCGATTACGAAACAGTTGCCGATGAGATTGCCGAATTGAAAGAGGTCTGTGGCGAGAGGAAACTCAAGGTCATTCTCGAGACAGGATGCCTCAAGACAGCCAGCAACATCAAGAAAGCATCCATCTTGGCCATGTATGCAGGAGCAGATTATATCAAGACCTCTACAGGGAAACTTGAACCTGCTGCTACACCGGAGGCTGCCTACGTGATGTGTCAGGCCATTAAGGAATACTACGAGGAAACAGGCATCCAGATTGGGTTCAAACCTGCTGGAGGCATGAAGACAGTAGAAGATGCCCTGAAATATTACACCATCGTGAAGGAAGTACTCGGCGAGCAGTGGCTCAACAACACTATGCTCCGCCTTGGCACCAGCAGTCTGGCCAACAAACTGTTAAGTGATATTCAAGGTGAAACCATCCAATTCTTTTAATTTCTATCATCCATGAAAAGACTTTTCTTATCATTCATTGTCCTTACGACAACCTTTACACTGGCTGTCGCACAAGACAGCATTGCCGTCAAGACATTTGGCTATCTCAGCTATGATGCCGTCTTGAAAGCGATGCCAGCGTACGCAGAGGCACAGAAAAGCTTTGGCGACCTGAAAGCCAGCTATGCCAAAGAGCTGGAACGTTCAGAGACCGAGTTCAGTAAACAGTTTGCGGAATATGTCGATGGACAGAAGTCGTTTCCTGAGAACATCCTGCTGAAGCGCCAAAAGGAACTGCAACAGCTGATGGAGCAGAGCCTGAAATTCAAGCAAGAGGCTCAACAACTGCTTGAAAAAGCAGAATCCGAACTGATGCAGCCGGTACACCAGCGTCTGAAAGAGGCACTGTACAAAGTCGGAATGCAGAAGGGTTACGACTACATCATCAATACAGATAATAACAGTCATCCTTTCGTCAATACTGAAAAGGGTGAAGATATCACAGCAGAAGTCATCAGTGCAGTATCGAAATGACTAAAGGAGCGATAGGGGTATTCGATTCAGGGTACGGCGGCCTCACCATCCTCGATGGCATCCGCCGATTGATGCCGCAATACGATTATGTGTATTTCGGCGATAATGCCCGTGCCCCTTATGGTACACGTTCTTTCGATGTGGTGTATCAGTATACCCTTGAAGCCGTTCAACATCTGTTCGATAAGGGGTGTCCGCTGGTTATCTTAGGATGCAATACGGCCTCCGCCAAAGCCCTGCGCACCATCCAGCAGGTATATCTGCCAAAGTATGCACCCGAAAATCGTGTGTTGGGGGTGATTCGTCCCACAGCCGAAATCGTAGGCACCATCACACGGAATGGACATATCGGTGTTCTGGCCACTGAGGGTACTATTAAGTCAGAGTCATACAACCTGGAGATTCTCAAACTGTTCTCCGATTGCAAAGTGACAGGATTAGCGTGCCCGATGTGGGTCCCTTTGGTAGAGAACGGTGAGTACGACAAACCAAGTGCTGACTACTTCGTGAAGGAACGTATCGATGCCCTTTTGGCGATTGATCCGTTGATTGATACCATCATCCTGGGCTGTACACACTATCCTTTGTTGATGGATAAGATTCGACGTTTCTGCCCTGCAAATATAGAAATAGTAACACAAGGACAATATATTGCAGAGAGCTTGAGAACGTACCTTCAGCGCCATCCTGAGATGGAAAGCCGACTGTCAAAAGGAGCATCTTGCCAGTATTTCACCTCGGAATCACCCGAACGATTCAGTGGCAACGCATCCTTATTCCTTAACGAACAAATCGAAGTAAAGAAATT